>CESR01017886.1_pt1 | contig 85925 bp, 84 predicted proteins | sample 356351 | NCBI WGS metagenome assembly CESR01 (sample SAMEA2622149, study PRJEB7988) | marine metagenome | isolation source: saline water (ENVO:00002010), including | reverse complement strand
TCTTAAGATAGCAAAAAATTAGTGGAATCGCTGACAATATGCCCTGGTTGCGGGCGGAGTAGTAACCCGGAGAAAATTTTTTGCCCTCATTGTAGGAGCCCATTAAGTAGAGGCCGTGCAGTGCCAGGAGAAGAAGGCGAAGCAATAGAAATAAACCGACTTCAGACTTTGAAGAGAGCAAAAAAGAAGAGGTATATTTTCAGAGGTGGCTTGGTCGCTGTTGTGCTGATTATTCTTGGATTACTGTTTTGGAACCCTGGGAATCAAAATTTTGAACCAACAACTGATATTTCTGCTCAGGTCACTGGGTTTGAGTGGAATATGTATCAAGGAGGTCCAGCACTTTCAGGTAGCAGAGATTTAAACCAGTTAGCGTTTCTTAATTTTTGCCTTTTGTTCGATTGTGTTTCTAATTCTGATTCTAATTTCGGGGATATTGTGTGGCGTTATCAGGCCAATGGAGCTATATCTTCTTCCCCTGCAGTCACCGACAAAGCTGTTTACATTACTACCGAAGATAGGCGAATTCTTGCATTAGAGATTGAAACTGGGAATCCGATATGGGAATACCCTGCCGAGGCACCTACAGATACTTCTCCAGCTGTAGCAGGTGACATGCTTTATGTTGCCCTGAGAGAGGGTAAATTTGTCGCCCTAGACCGAAATAATGGAACTGTAGTGTGGGATTTTCAAAGTAGTGAACCGTTTTTTTCGTCCCCGACAATTCATAATGGGCTTGCTTATATAGGGTCGGGAGATAAGAAGTTTTTCGCTTTTGATGCACTGACCGGAGAGCAAATTTGGGAATACGACGCTGGTTCAAGGATTGCTAATGCAGCTGCTGTTAATGAAGATGTTGTTGCTTTCACAACCCAAAACAATGTTGTGCACGTTGTGGATGCATTGAATGGTGACTTAAGGCTCGATTACCCCATCGGTTCCCCGTATAGTGCGCCTGCAATGGATGGAAAGTTGCTGTTCGTTGCTGATCTGAATGGTGTAGTTAGGGCCATTGATTGGACGAAAATTCAGTACCCCATGGAAAAATTAGCCCGTAGGTTTAGAATGACTATGTTTTTGTGGGGGTTTGAAGACACACCTCCTGTCATGAAAGGATTTGTTTGGAAATTTCGAAACCCGAGAGAGGTTTTTCAAAACACCCCGACAATTGCAAAAGGTATGGTCTATGTTCCCTCTCTTAACGGGAGTATCTACAAGCTCAGCGCTACAACGGGGGACATACAATGGAGGTATACCACCGACGGTACGATATCAGAATCAGTCTCGGTAGTCGGTGACCTTATGCTGACAGGGGATTCAACAGGTAAGATCCACGGTGTCGATGTGGAAACGGGAAAGAAGATATGGGAAATGCAACTAGACGGGCATATTTCCTCGACTCCGGTAGTGTCGGCAGAAATGTTATTTGTTGCCACACAAAACGGATCTCTATACGCGATTAAGTAGCATTTATGTGAGGTGATTTAAAGGTGGCAGATGTAACTGCGGACCAATTTAACTCCCACATTGCCGAAGGTAAAGACCTCTCTGGACTTAATCTTTCCGGCCTCGATCTGTCTAATATGCTAATGCAGAATTTGGTTTTGCGAGGTGCTAATTTTACTGGATGCGATCTTTCTAGGTCTGATCTCAGTGGTTCTGATTTAACTAGAGCCAATTTGAGAGGAGCAAATCTAGATGAGGCAATTCTTCGAAACACTATTTTCACAAGAGCTAATTTAACTATAGTTGACATGCGAGGCGCCGACTTGAGATGCGCTAATTTTGAAGGAGCCAACTTAAGTGGAGCACCCTCCAATTCCTGGCAGAGCACAGCGAGAGTCATAGGTGCCAATATGCATAAAGCTAATGCTCAAAATGCGAATTTCTCTAACTCAATTCTTGTTAGAGTCAACTTTAACTCGTCAAATTTGTATGGAGCTAATTTTGAAGGAGCAAATATAACGAGAGTATCTTTGCAAGATGCTAAATATGATATTGATGCGTTTGATAGGGCTATCGGTGTCTAAAATTCTAAAATTTGCTGATAGAAGCAATCAAATTCTCTGAATATTTATTGGAGGTACAGACTAATTGGACATAGGGCATCATGATCCCCAATTGCTAATTATAGGTCTAGGTAATCCTGGTCCAAAATACCAACAAACTCGGCACAATGCTGGATTTTGGGTGGTTGATTTTATCGTTAATGCTCTAAAACTTAAATTGAAAAGAAGCCATAAATCCACTCTTTTGGCAGAAGGGTCGCTGCGGGGTTTGGATATAGTGGTAGCGAAGCCTAGGACATATGTCAATTTAAGTGGTGAGTCTGCGGCGTATCTACTTTCTCGCTATTCACTTCCAACACAAAAACTCCTTGTGGTTTATGACGATATCCATATTGGTGTGGGAAAAATCCGATTGAGAGCAAATGGCAGCGCAGGAGGCCATAATGGCATGCGATCGATAATTGATTCTTTAAACACCCAAGATTTTCCTCGGTTGAGAATCGGTGTTGGAAAACCCGACCTTGGAGAAGATCAAATCGGCTATGTGTTAGGAAAACCTACCTTGCTTGAAAAAGAGACCATTGGGAAATCAGTCGCAGGGGCACTCGATTGTGTGGAGACTTTGGTAACAGAAAATATTAATGTTGCCATGGATCGTTTTAACTGATGTTCGTTAGGTAGATTGATGTATTTGGTGCAACGGCAAAAACATTATTTGACCGTTCTGTTTCTGTTAGCTTTTTTAGTGTTGAGTGCTGTCTCGTGTAGCCAGGAAGCCTTTTCCTTTGGATCCGATGCTTTGGAAAATAATAAGAGTTCCGTGGCATCAAATTTTGAAACATGGGTGCCCTTGGTGGCAATTCCCCCAGATAGGGATCTTGAAAATCTTTCCACCCAATACGGGTTTGGGCCAGATGAAATGTTATTACCCGTGAAATCAGATGATAAAAACGAAAATGTAGGAAAAAAGGAGGAGTTTACGGTAGTCAATTTGTCTCTTACAGAGTCCTATACAGTCGAAGGAGAGTTGGTTAATGTTACTGACAATGCCTATTGGTATGTCGATATAAACAGTGAGATTGACCGGGATTTGTATAACATAGTTGCGACGAAATGGGAGAAGATACATTCTGATTATTTTGCAACATACCACGTTCCGAAATTGACTATTCTAAATACGGCTTTAAATGGTGCGGCAGGATATTTTAGCGACGTTGATTCGTATCCTAGGTGGGTTCATACCAATAGCAACGAACGCCCTATGGTTTATATAGATCCTTCAAGAAATAAGCCAGGTTCGGACAGGTACATGTCGGTCCTAATTCATGAGTATCAACATTTCGTCAACAACGAAGCAGACCAGGGGGAGGAAGCTTGGGTAGATGAAGGTTTGGCGGAGTTAGCAGTGAGAAATATAGGCTATGAAACCCCTTTAGAAAAGTACTTTTTGGTTGATCCGGATACCCAGCTTAATTATTGGTCAGATGATCCTCGCAAAACACTAGCCCATTATGGTGCTGCTTCATTATTTTTTGAGTTTGTTAGCGGTAGGCTTGGAGGCTCTCAGTCCTTGAGGAGCTTGATAGAGGAACCGTTAGATGGGATCTTGGGAGTTGAGAGTTGGTTAGAAAAAAATGACACTCATTTCCATCAAGAATTTGGACAATGGATATTGGCTAACTATTTGGGATCAGAGACAGGTCAATATTCTTATCCGACACGAACTCTCAGATTGAGATCAGGAGTAGATGAATTAAAACCCGGCGAGAACACCTTTCGGGTTTCTCAATATGGAACTCGATATTTCGAGATTGACGTGAACGGAAGAAATATAGATATTCGGTTCGATGGGAGTGATTTTGTTAATCGTTTTAAAACCGAATGCCACACGCAATGTTGGTGGTCAAACAAGGGAGATTCTATCAACTCTTCTCTGACAGCGTCACTTGATTTCACGAAAAAGAAAGAATCGTCACTGCACTTTGACTTATGGCACGATATAGAAGATGGTTGGGACTACGGCTATCTATCTGTGTCTTTGGATGAAGGAAATACTTGGAAAACTTTAAACATTCCCGGCACAACTTCAACCAATCCAGTGGGATCAAATTACGGAAATGGCTATTCTGGAAGAAGCGATTGGACGAGTCATATTGTTCACTTAGACGACTATGCTGGGAAAAAAATACTCGTGAGGTTTCAATATGTGACTGATGCTGCCGTTCATCTCGATGGGATGCTTATTAAGGCAGCTAGATTGTCTAAAAATGGTGAGCCATCTTCTTCAGAACACTTAAAATGGATTCCCTCTGGGTTTGTGCTAGTTGATGATATTCTTGAACAGAAATTTCTCGTCCAAATTGTAAAAAAGATGAAGTCTGGCCAATATATCATTGACGGCATCACCTTGGATGATTCTAATGAGACTCTATACACAATACGCGAGGATGAAAATTTAGATAGTGTTACTGTTGTTGTGTCTGGGATGACTGGATTGACTCAACAACCGGCTGTTTTCGATCTCGAAGTATCAGAAATCTTTGCCAAATAATTATTTGCTCATCGTTTTGTAAGCTCTCATGGGATGTTGCAAACGATTAGCTGCGAGTTCTAATTGACTGTAAATAACGATAAAAATGTGATTTCCATAAACTATAAATGGTTGGTATATGTCTCCGTTGCAGTAGGAGCATTTTTAACCGTCTCTGATCAAACGGGGACAAATATTGCAATGCCGAGGATTGCAGAAGATCTCTCTGCTGACCTACCGACTGTGCAATGGGTATACCTTCTGTATACATTGTCTATTAGTTCTTTTTTGCTACCAATGGGCCGTTTGTCTGACCTAGTCGGAAGGAAAAGTGTTTATTGTACTGGGCTGGCAATATTTTCAATTGGAGCGCTAGGGGCGTATTTATCTGGAATATTACCTATTTTATTGGCAGCTAAGGCTTTTCAGGGCCTGGGTGCAGCTATGGTCCAGGCAAATGGCATGGCTCTGATGGCAGAATCTTTTCCTAGAAACGAGAGAGGGAAAGCTCTCGGATTATATATGACGATTATTGGGATTGGAGCTACTGGAGGTCCTGTCATTGGGGGATATTTAATAGGTGCTTTTGGCTGGCGTTCTATGTATTTGGCTATCCTCATGTTTGGGGTAATGGCTCTTGTGCTTTCCTTTAAAATACTGAAAAAAGAGGAATTTACGTCCCGCCCCAAAAATTTGTCTTTTGATTGGATTGGAGCGACTTTATCTGCATCGGCATTAGCATTGTTCCTATTGGGTCTAACCTATTCCTATAGGTTAGGCTGGAGTAACCCCGTCGTCATAGTAGGCTTTTTGCTTTCGACCATATCGTTAGCTGGGTTTATATGGTGGGAAAAACGTAACCAAAACCCAATCGTTGATTTATCTCTTTTTTCCGTACCGGTATTTTCTCTTGGAATGGCCGCAAGATATTTGGCTTTTATGTCTGGGTCTTCGGCCTTTTTTCTTATGCCTTTTTATTTAATACAAGTGGTTGGACTTAAGGAATCAGAGGCCGCTTTAGTGTTGGCTCCTAGTTCGATTATGATGGCTATAACGAGCCCTCTTAGCGGGAGATTATCTGACAAAATAGGCACTAAGTGGCCGTCAGTGGCTGGTTTGGTTTGTTGGGCGGCGGCGGTGGCTGTTTACACCACATTAACTGTCGATTCTTCGCCTTGGATTGTAGTTATAGGGATGTTTTTACAGGGTTCTGGAAATGGGATATTTGGTTCACCAAATACAACTGCGGTCATGAATGTGGTGGAATCAAACAGATATGGTGTTGTTTCTGCCTTGTTGAACATGGTTAGGACATCCGGTAACTTGACCGGAATAGCTATGGGCACTACTTTGGTGGTTTTCACCATGGCTTCAATGAACTACCCGCCAGATTTGTCTTCTATTGAATCAGTTGGAGCCACATCCTATGGAGAGGGTCTGAAAATCGCATTCACCGAAGGCATAACTAGGGCTTTTTGGATTGGTACAGGAATCGTTGGATTTGCCGCACTTTTTACGGCTTTTAGACCCGAAAAACCAATTAAACAAACGAAAACTACCGGTACGCGTTAAGTCGCTGTTATACTTTGTTCCCAATAGCAAACCATACGGTATAAATGTAAGTAATAAGACTGGAAATGGGGTTGATATATGAGTGGATCTGATTACTCTTTCTCGACATTTTCAAAAAACGAATTCTACTCCCGATTAAATGCTCGATTAGTGGATATGGCGGAAATTGGATCTGATCTTAGAGTTGTAGACCTGGCTTGTGGAACTGGTGGTGTAACCCGTCTTATTTTGGAAAGAATAAACCGTACACGAGATACAGTAGTTATAGCGCTGGATCATTCGCAAACGGCATTAAAAGCTGCAATGGAAGATCTCAAAGATATTTCTGATAATGCGGTTAAATACGTCCAGAGTGGTGTTGAAAATGTGTCAGAAGCGGTGAAAGGTTCGGTAGACACCATTGTCTTTTGCAATGCTATTCATTACCTTCCTGATAAAGATAAAGTAGTTCATGACATTGGCACTGCCTTACGTCCGGGAGGGAAATTCGCATTCAATACCTCTTTTTATGAGGGTGGGCAGCATGAAGAATCCTCAGCCTTTTATAGTAAATGGATGTTCAAGGCTTTTCGAATCCTTAGGAAGGAGTATGGGTTGAAACCCAACAGAGCGGCAAAAGTGGAATCAAGGCGGCAACTGACCCCTGAGGAATACAGTGATCTCTTGGAAAGGAATGGGCTCACGATACTCAAGCAAAAGGTCGATACAGTACAGGTTCCGATAGAAGGCTGGTTGGATATAAGTACCTTTTCAGATTTCATAGAAGGTACAATGCCAGGTGTCCCGATGAATGAGGCTAGCGCCGCATTGCAGGAAGGAATAAGACAGACTTACTCCGAACTTAATGTTACCCACGTTCCTAGAAATTGGCTCGACATCATTGCTGTTAAACGCTGAGATACAATATTCCTATATACCCTTTTCCTATCAATACCAAGTTACAATAACTCACACGTAATTCCACAATGACTGACTCATAATCAGGAAAATAATAGGAAACTATTTCATATTATCTTTTATGTAATCACATGCTTTTTCCATGTAATCTCCACACCTAAACCCGCTGTTGTTGATAACCACTTCCTCAAATGCAAAGGATTTCGTCCCTAGCCATCTCTATCCAGCGAGTATACTGCCCACCCACCTTTGAATAAGAGGTTAGCTTTTTGACATGCTAATTAAGTTGCCTAGATTGCTTACTTATCAAATAACTTAATCTATAATTGGTGTTCGTTACATTTTTGGTTCACTCAATATAGCGAGAGTATTTATGACATTGATAAATGAGCTTCCCGACCAGTCCGGCAGATATGGTCAGTTTGGCGGCAGATATGTCCCTGAAGTTTTAATGCCAGCTATAAACGAATTGGAAGAATCCTATCGTCAAGTTCAAAGTGACAATAAATTCCAGACAGAACTTTCCCAATTATTGATAAATTTTGTTGGTAGGCCTACTGAGCTCTATTTTGCCTCAAACCTTACTGAGAGATTTGGAGGTGCCAAAATTTTTCTTAAAAGGGAAGATTTAGCACATACAGGTGCACATAAAATCAATAATGCTTTGGGTCAAGGTCTTTTAGCTAGGAAAATGGGTAAAACCAGGATAATAGCTGAAACAGGAGCAGGGCAACACGGAGTGGCAACGGCTACGGTGTGTGCAAAATTGGGATTAGATTGTGTTGTTTATATGGGTGAAGAGGACATAAGAAGGCAGGCATTAAACGTTTTCCGAATGAAGTTGTTAGGAGCTGAAGTTATTTCTGTGGATTCTGGTAGCAAAACCCTTAAAGATGCTATTAATGAAGCGATGAGAGATTGGGTAACAAATGTCAATGACTCATATTACCTAATAGGAAGTGTTGTTGGTCCTCATCCTTATCCAATGATAGTGCGGGACTTTCAAAAAATCATAGGGTTAGAAACTAGAAAGCAAATATTAGAACAGATGGGAAAACTTCCTGATTATCTAATAGCCTGTGTTGGTGGTGGGAGTAACGCTATGGGATTATTTTATGATTTCATCGGCGATAAGGAAGTGAGGCTGGTGGGGGTGGAGGCAGGAGGAGAAGGTATTGAATCTGGTAGACACTCTTCGACAATTTCAGCAGGATCTATAGGGGTGTTACACGGGAGCATGTCCTATCTGATACAAAACGAGGATGGGCAGATTATAGAAACCCACAGTATATCGGCAGGGTTAGATTATCCAGGCGTGGGCCCCGAACATAGTTGGCTCAATGATAGTGAAAGGGCATCTTACGTCAGTGTGGATGATTCGCAAGCTTTGGAAGGATTTAAACTGATGTGTGAATTAGAAGGAATAATTCCAGCTTTGGAACCCGCGCATGCCATATACTATGTATCTCAGTTGGCACCTACCTTGAAGAAAGAGCAGATTATTGTAATAGGGCTATCTGGTCGTGGTGACAAAGATATGGAAACGGTAGCCTCGGAAATGAATGTTCAGGTGTAAGGCAACATGAAATATTTTGCCGCCAGGTTATCCCATGCCATTTTATGGAGAATTCCGCCTGTGCTTTTACTTATATTCTTTTTGGGCCCTTCAATAGGGGTGATGTTCAACCATCATTTTCCCGAACAAAATCCTTACCATCCCCATTTTGCCGACGGCTTAAAGCATTCCCATTCCGTTTTGGGCGAACATACACATGAAAAGGCAAATGCCTCACCTTCCTATAATGTAGCTCTTTTGGTCAAGAATGTTGGTATAAGTACATCAGGGATTCATATTGCTCTCATTTGTTTTGAGACTCAGGTACCATCGCCCCCATTTTCCTTGGCCAAATCATTGATTTTGACCATGGATATCTACGATGGGAGCAACATTAATGTAGAGACGCCTCCACCAATTCTATAGCGACGCTATAGAAATTCGGTGTATTTACCGATTCGAAGGTGGAGGTAAAAATGCTCTGGTTCCGCGCTGCTATATTTGTGTCGCTTCTATTCTTAGGTTTGTATAACCAATCAGGCACCTTGCTTGAAGCGAACGGTTCCATACGCTCGTATGAAAAGAAAGTAATTGGTGAATATGTAATTGGGTTAGGCACCACCCCACCTTCACCATCAATAGGTGTCACTCATTTTGCTGCTTTTGTAGAAAATGAACAGACAGGAACCAGGTACGTGGATGTTGAAATAGAGTTTGTATCTTCTTCCTCAACCATTGACCTGCCAGAGGTGGGACCCGAACTGATGAAAAATAGCATTATGGACCCTATGTATTACGAGATTGACACATCTTTTAATAAAGAGGGAGTGTGGTTAGTAATGTTGACTGTAAGAAGAGAGGGCAATGAGGTTTCCGTTGTATATGAAGTCGAGGTTAAGAAGCCAAACCCAATTGTGCCAATTTTGACAGTGGGGACATTACTTTTCTTCTTAGCCATTCTGAGTTTGTCGTTGAGATCTTGGATAAAAGAATATAGAAAGAAATTTAAAATTAGGAAAGCTTAATGAATCATAAAAATTTAACAATGCAGGTCTTCTGGATAGCTATTTTCTTTGCTTTGGCAATGGGTTGTGGTTCCTCGGATGAAAATTCTTTCTCAGTCGCTGTAGACGAAAATACATCAGTGTTTGATATCGGAATCAGTTCTGGCGAATTAGTTGGGGATGAGGGTACATTGAGAATTAAGAAGAATGAAAATGTCAGGCTAAATTTTTCTTCAGATACGGAGATTACAGTACATTTACATGGATATGATATTGAAAAAACAGTTTTCTCAGGTAACGACCAGGTGATGGAGTTCAAGGCAAATGCCACCGGTAGGTTTGCCATCACCTCACATAAAAACGAAACAGGACATCAGGATCACGGATCACATTCAGACCATTCGGGGGCTGAAATTGATGCTGATACCCATGCAGCCTTATTTGAGTCTGAAACATTGACCTCAGGAGAGATGTTTTCCTACCAAGTGCCCATGAATATTGAAAATACCACCATTCCTTATCATGATCATATGAATCATGATGCCGGTGGAAGCATCGAAGTGTCCTCTGATCATGGTGAAAGCGGTAATGTTTTGGTGATGGTAGGAAGTGCAGGTCATTATTTTCATCCTGATAATGTCATAGTAAAACCCGGTGCACTGATAGAATGGAAAATTGAATCAGACAAAAAAGTTCGCTTAACAAGTGGTTTACCTCCATCAAACCAGGCCAATCATGAATCTGAAGAGGAAACCCTAATTACAATAGAGGTATATCCATAGCTTTCACGAGAAATGCCATTAAACGGGAAAGGTGTGATTTCTAGTAAAGGAGCATATCGTTGAAAATTCATCGGAGAGAAAGAAGGTGAATGCTAGAACAAAAAAATTCATACCAGCAATTCTATTGGTGGTCTGCGTTTTTTTATTCGGCTCAACAGCTAACGCTCATGGATTTGGTGAACGGTATGATTTGCCTATCCCGCTGACCTATTTTTTAATTGGCGCGGCTCTTACTGTTGCATTTTCATTTGTGGCTATTGGCTGGTTTATAAGGTCGAGTGGCTCAGATCTAAAATACCCACGAATTAATGTTTATCGATATTCTGCAATGGCTTTCTTTTGTAAGGCTATTTCAAGGTGCCTTGGGTTAATTTCGGTATTTATTCTTTTTATTTCCATACATTCTGGCCTTACGGGTACATCTAACGCTATTGAGAATTTTGCCCCTGTTTTTGTTTGGATAATATGGTGGGTTGGGGTCGGGTATGTTGTTTGTATTGTTGGGAATATATGGCTAGTGATGAATCCATGGTTAGTGATATTCAACTATTGGGAACGGATATTCGGTAAACATATGGGCCTAGTGGGCTGGCCCGCAAAATTTGATGCATGGCCTTCGTTGGTTCTCTTTCTTCTTTTTGCCTGGATTGAGAATGTGCATCCGGCGAGTTCTCAGCCGTATAGTTTAGGGATACTAATACTAATTTACTCCCTCTTAACGTGGGGAGGCATGATTTTGTTTGGTAAACATGTTTGGTTGACACATGGTGATCCCTTTCACGTCCTTTTTAATTTATTCGCTCGGTTTTCTGCCACTGAGTTAAGAATAAATGGAACCAAAAACTGGTGTACGCGGTGCGCTTCAGGTTGCAAGGAAAACTTAAATTTGCCTGATTGTGTCGATTGCTATGAATGTTGGGAAAATACTGATTCTGAAAATAAGGAATTTTGTCTGCGGCCGTGGTCTGTAGGATTGTCTCGTGGAGAACGTGTTACGCCGGCTATTATGCTTTTTCATGTTACTGCTTTAGCCACCGTTTCCTTTGATGGGTTTTCTGAAACTCCTGCGTGGATTCAAATTCAGACAGTTTTATGGCCAGCAATAGACCCGTTACCTGGTTCGGCTGCAGCTACTATAGAAACTATCGGGATAATTCTTGGACCCTTAATTTTTGCTGCGATCTACTTATATGTGTGTGGGCTAATTTCCCGAATGTCACACGGACAAATGACCTCTGTTGATACAAGGAAGAGCTTTGTATTTTCATTGGTCCCAATAGCCTTGGCATATAATTTAGCTCACTACTTATCTTTTCTGTTGATCACCGGGCAGGAACTAATACCGCTCTTATCTGATCCCTATGGATTTGGTTGGAATTTATTCGGCACATCGGATTTTAAGGTTAATATAGCCATAATAGATGCTCGGGTTGCATGGATATTTTCTGTGATTGCTCTTGTGATCGGCCACATCATTTCTGTCCTCACAGCTCATGTCATAGCTTTAAGGAAGACAACCTCTCACTCTATAGCAGTTAGAAGCCAGTATCCTATGTTATTGCTTATGGTGTTTTATACAGCGGTGAGTCTTTGGATAGTAGCCCAACCGATTGTGGAATAGTGTTGCTCCCATAGTAAAATGAGATGGGAAACACGGTAGGACTTTTACAGATCGACGGTTTATAGGAAGGTACTTTATGTCAAATGAGCCAGAAAATATTAAACATTATGAGTGCCCAAAATGTTCAAATACTTCATATGAGGCAGGTGAAATTAGGACTACAGGTTCGGGGTTATCAAGGTTTATGAATCTTCAAAATCAAAAATTTGCTCATATAACCTGTGACGCCTGTGGGTATACTGAATTTTTTAAGAGGCGCAGCCGAGGAGCAGGAAACATATTGGATCTATTTCTAGGAGGGTAGGGAATTTTTCAAAAGTTGCTGGCCCGAGGAGAAATACTATGCTAGGGAGAAAAGTCACAATATTAGGGGGCGGGAACACCGCATTTTCCGTTGCGGCTCGACTAGCGCATATGGGTAATTCTATATGCTTATTGGAGCATCCAGATTTTATGGAATCAATTTCGGAAATAATGGTGACCAAGACTATAAATTTGGAAGGGGTTTTAGAAACAGGACCAGCTATAATTGATAAAATCACACTGGATCCCCTTGAAGCTTTGGAATTTTCTGACCTACTGTTACTGATAGTACCTGCGTACGCTCACAAACCGTTTGCTGAATTGTGTGGTCCGTACCTCACTGAAGATCATACTGTAGTTATTATGCCAGGCACCATTGGGTCGTTAGAGTGGAAAGTATTGGCGTCGGAATTCGGGGCTTTCAATATGACTGTAGCAGAAGTCGACACAGCCCCGTATGTTTGCAGAAAAACATCTAATGGTAGTGCAGTTATTTGGGGAGAAGTGGCCTCCCTGGGAATGGGGGTTATTCCATCCTCAGACACATCCTCTGTAAAAGACATGTTACAGCCACTTTTTCCAGGGATTAGAGCATATTCTGATTCCCTAGAATGCGGTCTATCAGCTATGAACCCAGTTGTTCATCCTGCAGGGGTTCTGATGAATGCTGGTAGGGTGGAATATTCTAGAGGTGAGTTTTATTTTTATGAAGAAGGAGTTTCAGGATCAGTGGCAAAGGCAATAGAGGCTGTTGATGAAGAGAGAAGGAACATTGGGAAAGCCTTAGGCTATGACCTCGTCCCGGTCGCGGAGGCATTTCACAAAGCAGGATTTGGGCCTAGGGGTCAGATTTGGGAGGTTATCAACGGCAGTTATATGCTTACTAGACTAAAAGCGCCAGGTTCATTGGACAGCAGGTGGCTTTCAGAAGACATTCCTTTTGGTATATCGGCTTGGAGTAAAATTGGTAAGCAGTATGGAGTTAGCTCTCCAGTTATGGATTCCTTCGTTCAAATTGGAAATGTAGTGATGGGAGCAGGCGGAAACGAAGGTAGAGGCCCAAAGGATTTTGGAATAGAAAATTTATCGATCTCAGAATTGCAAAAATATCTTCAGACCGGCACGTAGTAATAAATATCTTTACCACTAACAATTTTTATCTGTGGGTAGAACAGTTAACTCCATCGAATAATTGGTTTGACCATGAATTAGACTGAGCAGTATAATTCGGTCGTCGTTGTAGTCGTGGGTTGGATTGAGATGAGTCTGGGTGCTTACTACCGTCATTCCTAGGGAGTAAAGGTAATCGAACAGGGTAACCGGTCCCGCTTCCATACTGAGGTTAATCCCTTGATTTCGAAGGAATTTCCTTCGACAGGTGGCGACACCATGAAAGAAGCGTGTGGGATAGTTGGGGTATTCGCCAGAGAGGAAGATGTCGCGCGTTCAGTTTTTTTTGGATTATATGCCTTACAGCATAGGGGCCAAGAGAGTGCAGGAATATCGGCGAGTGACGGACACAGAATTAGATTGCACACAGAAATGGGGCTTGTATCACAAGCCTTTCAAGAAAATGACCTATCCCATCTGTCGGGTCATATCGCAATAGGCCATACCCGTTATTCAACTACCGGGTCAAGCAACATCAATAACGCCCAACCGATTCTATCCAAGGGAACTAGCACTGAAATTTCTCTTGCCCATAACGGGAATGTGATCAATGCCATGGATCTTAGGGAAGAGTTATTAGATTGGGGTATTCAATTCCAATCTTCTGGAGACTCTGAAATTATTGCTCATTTAATTGCAAATGCACCTGTCGAAAATTGGCCTGACCGGATTGCATACATTATGCGCAGATTACAAGGGGCTTATTCCCTCGTTGTTATGACCAACCAAGAAGTGTTAGGGGTTAGGGACCCTCTAGGTGTTAGGCCTCTTTGTATAGGTAAATTAAATTCCGGGTGGGTTCTGGCGTCCGAATCATGTGCCCTTGATCATATCGGTGCTGAATTCGTTAGAGAGGTGGAACCGGGAGAGGCGGTTTTGATCAATGATAATGGAATCACATCTATTTATAAAAAACCGAAGGAAGGGGTTTTTGGAAGATGTGTCTTTGAGCACATTTATTTTTCCAGGCCAGATTCTCTACTGGATGGACAGTTGGTTTATAGTGCGAGAATGGCAATGGGAGCCCAACTCGCAAAAGAGTTTCCGGTTGAAGCAGATTTAGTAATAGGAGTCCCAGATTCTGCCACGGCTTCGGCCGTTGGATATTCACAAGAATCGGGTATTCCTTTTACAGAAGGTCTGGTGAAAAATCGATACGTAGGAAGAACTTTTATTTTGCCTGACCAGAGACTTAGAGAACTGGGAGTTAGAAGAAAATTGAATTTACTTCCACAGATATTAGAAGGGAAAAGAGTGATTGTGGTGGATGACAGTATAGTTAGAGGCACTACTACCCCACATGTAGTTAATCTACTTAGGAAAGGGGGTGCTAAAGAGATTCATTTACGAATCTGTGCGCCGCCAATAGTTTCGCCCTGCCATTTTGGTGTGGATATGGCTACTAAAGCAGAGTTGATGGCTAGTAGTAACTCAGTCAACGAAATAAGGGAAATAATTGGGGCTGATTCATTAGGGTTTTTAAGCGAAGAAGGTTTGTTGAAGTCTGTGTCTGGGAAAAGAAATGAATACTGCATGGGCTGTTTTACTGGCAAATATCCGATACCAGTTCAACTCGAAATGGATAAACTAGTTTTAGAAACGTAAAAATAGGTATTAACTATTGAATGAGCTGGGTGCCAAAAGCATCTCCCTGGGAATTTTAGCCTCGCACGGAGGATCAAATCTTCAAGCCATAATGGATGCTTGTGAAGATGGGTTATTAAAGGCAAATGTGGCAGTGGTAGTGAGTAATAATTCGAGGTCACTGGCTCTTCAAAGAGCCAGAAAGTCAGGCGTACCGGCATACCATTTAAGTTCCAACACCCATTCTGATGATGGAGACTTAGATCTTGCCATTAAAGACATTTTAAAAAAGTATAATGTAGATTTAATAATTTTGGCTGGATACATGAAGAAAATAGGACCGTCTGTTCTGAGAACATTCCGCAATAGAGTTATTAATAGCCACCCAGCTTTACTGCCCAACTACGGTGGAAAAGGAATGTATGGAGATCGGGTGCATAAGGCTGTAGTTAAAGCTAAGTCAGCGGAGACTGGGATTTCGATACACTTGGTAGACGAGGATTACGACCATGGTGCGATCATTAATCAAAAAATAATAGCTGTTGATTCTTCTGAAGGGGTTGAGTTTGTGAAAAAAAAGGTTCAAAAACATGAGCATACATTCTGGATAACCACACTCAATAAAATTCAGAAGGGAGAAATTGATTTGGACAATGTTGGCCATTAAACCAGTATTAACTACATAAGATCATGAAAGACGACAAAATTACCTACGAATCAGCCGGGGTTAACCTACTGGCATCAGAAAAAATCAAAGATAGGATAAAAAATTTAGCCGAAAAAACATATACCCCTAATGTATTGGGTGGGGTCGGTGGCTTTGGAGCGATGTATAAAATTTCCGGTTACCGTGACCCAGTTTTGGTCAGCAGCACTGATCCGGTAGGTACGAAATTGATGGTTGCAGGGATGGTTGGTGATTATAGCTATATTGGGGAAGATCTAGTTAATGCTTGTGTGAATGATCTCATTGTAGTTGGTGCAGAACCATTGTTTTTTCTCGACTATATTGCTACATCCACCATGGTTCCAGAGGTAGTAGAAAATATTGTTACTGGTATCTCTGAAGCGTGCAAAAATGTGGGCTGTGCCCTTATTGGGGGAGAAACTTCTGAAATGCCAGGGGTTTTTAAGGAGGGTAAATTTGATATTTCTGGTTTTGTTGTTGGCGCCGTAGAGGCGGATGAAATGTTAAATCCATTGGATACCGTTAGAGAAGGTGATTTACTCATTGGCCTGCCATCAAATGGTTTGCATACAAACGGATACTCTTTAGTACGGCACGTTTTTAACTTGGAAAACGATTTGGGAATCCTCAAGCAACGATTAAATAAATCAGGAGAAACCCTAGGAGAGGCACTTTTGAAGCCTCACCCTTCTTACTATCATGATTTAAAATCAATTTTCTCCGATTCAAAAGGCATAGCACATATCACTGGGGGTGGATTGTATGAAAATATGCCAAGAATTTTGCCAAAAGATATAGAAGCTCAATTTGATGCTTCTCAGTGGGATGTCCCTGATGTTTTTGAATTTATCAGAAAAACTGGTTTGGTTGATTCTAATGAGATGTATAGAGTTTTCAATATGGGTTTAGGAATGGTCATTGTTTGTGTTCCTGAAAAGGCTTCTAGGATTTTAAAGAATGTTCCTAGTGCAAAAATAGTAGGGGAATTAAAGCAAAGAAGTTCTGATAATAGAGTCACAATAGAAAACAAAAGGTGATTATCAAAACCAGAAGGGGTTTATGAAAGCTTTATTAAGTGTCTACAACAAAAGAGAAATAGAGCTTATGGGAATTGCTCTTAGTGAAGCTGGATACGATATCGTGAGTACAGGGGGCACTTACAACTCTCTGAAGAAAGCTGGCGTTCCAGTGAAGCAGATATCGGATCTCACGGGTTCCCCTGAGATATTGAATGGAAGAGTGAAGACGTTGCACCCGAAAGTCCATGGTGGAATTTTGGCCAGGCGTGACATTCCTGAGCATTTAGAAGAAATAGAATCACATGGCATATCTGAAATAGACGTGGTGGTAGCGAATTTATATCCGTTTGTCGATACAGTGAAAAAAGACGATGTTTCATTGTCTGAGGCATTGGAAAATATCGATATAGGTGGACCGACAATGATTCGGTCGGCCGCTAAAAATTTTCCCGATGTATTGGTTATCGTAGATCCAAGTGATTATGGTTGGGTCGCTGAGAAGATTTCTTGTGGCCAAAGTTTCACCAAAGAGGAACGAAAAAAGTTAGCTCAAAAAGCTTTCCAGCATGTGGCTGTGTATGATACTGCAATATCAACTTGGCTGAGCGAAGCTCCTCTGGAATCTACGGAGTTATCCATTGGGCTTAATAAGGTAACGGATCTAAGATATGGGGAGAACCCTCACCAAGATGCTGTTTTATATCGGGATACATTAGGTGAAGGGGGAATCGTACAGGCTGAACAACTCCATGGATTACCGATGTCTTACACGAATTATTTGGATGCAGATGCAGCATGGACAACAGTAACAAGTTTTAGCCAGACAGCTTGTGTCGTTGTAAAGCATACGAACCCCTGTGGCATTTCAGTGGATGATGATCAAGCCTCTGCATATGAAGGCGCCTTTCAAGGTGATTCTATTTCTGCTTATGGGGGAATAGTTGGGTTTAATACCGTGGTAACAAAAAAAACAGCCGAGTCAATGCGTGGAGTTTTGTTCGACATAATTGTTGCGCCTGACTATGAAGTGGATGCCTTGGATATTTTGAGGAAGAGGAAAAGAACCCGGGTTCTTAAGGCTCGCAACGACTCTGGACCGTTTTCAAACCTAGAGGCGTTGACAATAACTGGTGGTATGTTAATTCAAACATCTGATCGAATTCAGGAGGACCCTGCCACATGGAAGATTGTTACTGATAGGCATCCAACTGAAACTGAATTAAGAGACCTTGAATTTGCATGGAGCTGCTTGCGCCATATTAAATCCAACACAATAGTTTTAGCTAAAGACACCACATTAGTGGGGATGGGAGCAGGACAACCAAATAGGCTTGTGAGTGTGCATCTCGCATTGAGAATTTCAGGAGATAGGTCCATTGGTTCAACTCTAGCTTCTGATGCCTTTATGCCATTTGCCGATAATGTGGAATTGGCTGCCAGAGGTGGAATCACCGCTATTATTCAACCTGGCGGGTCTATAAGAGATGAAGAAGTAATAGAGGCGGCAAATCATCACTCTATTTCTATGATGTTTACGGGGATAAGGCATTTTAATCACTGACTAATGATGCTCTAGGGGAATATTTTGAGCGGATTTTCAAATTCTTTAGATATTGTGATACCTGTACTTAACGAGGAAAAGGCATTAGAGAACAGCATTCATACCCTTGTTTCATTTTGCCAAAATAAAATCGGACATTATGATTGGGTTATTACAGTAGCTGACAACGGATCCACCGATCAGACCTTGCAGATCGCTGAAATGTTATCAGAACAATATTCCAGAGTTCGGTTTATACGGTTGGAGGAGAGAGGTAGAGGGAGGGCACTTAAAATGGCTTGGTCTCAAAGCGAAGCAGCGATATTGGCTTACATGGATGTAGATCTTTCCACAGATTTAAATTGTTTACCTCAATTCTTAGAACCACTCAATAGTTTAAAATTTCAGATCGTTATCGGATCTAGATTAATTTCGGGGTCCAAAGTAGTGGGAAGGTCTTTTAAAAGAGAATTTATCTCACGTTGTTATAGTATTCTCTTTAGAACGATGTTTTTTGTCTCCTTTAAGGACGCTCAATGTGGATTTAAAGCTATATCTAGACAAGTGGCCCAAGAAGTTGTTCCGCTCGTCAAAAATAATGGTTGGTTTTTTGATACGGAGCTTTTGATATTGGCTGAGAAGAATGGTTATCCGGTTTTAGAAATTCCAGTGAAGTGGGTGGATGATCCAGATTCTAGAGTGGATGTACTAAAAACTGCGGTTGAAGATATAAAAGGTCTATTAAGACTTAGATTTCAAGATTTAGATAAATCTCGAAAATTGCTTAAATTCAATAAATCATGAGACTAGATTGCTATGGCAGACCGGCGAGAGTACAATTGGAAACCCACAAATTCCTTCACTAGTGACGACAGGTAAATTATACAATTAGGAACAGAAGAAAAGCTTTCTTACTGTGCTGTAGGCCTGCTGAATGACAACACCTCAATTTGATATAAGACCATCACTAATCAAAGGTGATCCGGCTGACGCGTACTTACATTGGACCAAAGAAGTTATGCGTTTGGAATCTTTGAACCCTAAGGTGTTAATGGATTTTTCGACCCCTAACCCTGGTGTTTTATGTGGAGTTGAAGAAGCTAAAGCTCTGCTTTTAAATGTACTACCCAAGGTTGAACAGGATCGACAGGCAAGTAACGGTGGCGATATCGTACAAGTTTGGGCGATGGAAGAAGGTGAAAAATTTGAAGCTGGAGAACCCGTTTTGCGAGTTATAGCGAAATATGCTTCATTCGGTCTCTACGAAACTAGCATATTGGGTATGCTTTCATCGTCTAGTGGATGGGCTACTGCCTCCAATGAATGTGTTGAGGCGGCTGGAGAAACCACGGTAATAGCTTATGGCGCTCGGCATATACATCCCAATGTGGCGCACATACTCGACTACGCTTCAGTTGTAGGTGGTTGTTCTTCCGTTTCTACTATTTTGGGGTCCAAACACGCAGGAAGGAACCCACTTGGGAACATGCCTCACAGCTTACCTTTATTGTTTGGGGATACAGTTGCTGCTGCCCAGGCATTTGATAAGCATATTGGTATGGAAACTCAACGAATAGTGGTGGTTGATACTTTTAAGGATGAAGCAGAAGAATCTCTAAACGTTGCGGAAGCTCTCAGGGATCGGCTTAGGGGGATAAGGTTGGACACACCAGCTGAAAGGGGTGGTGTTACTCCCATGTTGGTTAAGGAAATTCGAAATCGACTTGACCATATGAATTTCAAGCATGTGGAAATATACGTAAGTGGTGGATTCACTCCTGAAAAAATCCAAGAGTTTCAAGAGTTGAAGGCACCTGTTAATGGATATTTAGTTGGTAGTTACATTTCTTCTGCTGTCCCAAATGAATTTCGAGCGGATATTCTTGAAATAGAAGATAAACCAGTTGCTAAAAGAGGCCGTGTTCCAGGTCGTCTTGACGGAAATCGATTAGATAGGATTCTTTAGTTTTGAGCTAATAGACCTCGTTCCTGTGAGGATATAATTTGGAATTGGATGGCGTTAAAAAACCAATTTCAATATTTTTCAGGATCAAATTCAATATAAAGAGAATGTTCACTTTTTGATGGCATCGCCCACTCTGCTACCCTCCAACCTACCACGGCAGCGATTCCCATATTTGAAACTATTAGTGGAACAGAATCTCTATCTATTCGTGGTATTTTTGAATCCACCATGAAATCTTGTAACTTTTTAGTGTTTTTCATGCCAGATGGTTGAAACACATCGCCTGGATTTCGAGAACGCACCCATAATGATTGATTCATCAAATCTTTATTTAGAAACGTTGATTTCACCCTTTTTACATTCTTATTCTCAGAAGAAAAATTACAGGGTTTCAAAAATGCCGATATTTTCCAACGATCGGTGACAGTAGTTCCTGGAGTTGCTATCCCTGTGGGGCGATTCAAAACAGGTGCGGGTAAAAAATCGTCGTTAGACTTGGATATTAAAAGAGTGTCATAACTTTTAGTTGCAATAACCTTTCCCGGAAGATTAACTGAGCGTCCTGAAATCCCTTTAGTTATATCTAACATCAATTCGACGTGATTATATGTCAGGTTATGCTCATCGCCTTTCATGTCTGTGGCGGCCTTTTTTAAAATTCTCCATGTCAAAGAAGCATCTAACCGTTGAAGTCGATTTATATTGAGTACAATAACCCCGTTTGATGTTGTGGCAATGGAAGGCCAAATCTCTTCTATTTTTGATTGTATATAATCATGGTCCCTCCTAGCTAAATTTCCTAATTTAACAAGAGATTTGGATATTTCAGGGTTATATTTTTTCAAAGACGGAATCAACTCTAATCGGATTGAATTACGGGTATACTCTGTCGAAAAATTCGTACTGTCTGCTTTCCACGGAATATCGTAATCCTCACAATATTTGAGTATGGATTCTCGGCTCACGGAAAGCATCGGTCGAAATATTTTTAAAGCCAATCCTTGAATTGTTTGAGTCGATAACTTGGCCATACCTTGAAGTCCATTTAGACCAGAACCTCGGATAGCATGCATTAGTATAGTTTCCGCTTGGTCATCAAAATTATGCCCTAGAGTGAGAACCGAATTCCTTTTACTTTGAGAGATGTGGGTTGCAAAGAATTCAAATCTCGCGGTGCGAGCTGCCGCTTCCACTGACATCTTATTTTTCTTAGAGAGTGCTAGAACATTGCCTTGAGATACAAAAGTTGGGACATCTAACAATTTAAAGAAATTCTTCACGAAGTCGGAATCTGATTTTGCTTCCTTGCCTCTGATCTGATGATTGAAATGAAGAATCTCAATCTCAGAATGCAGCTTAGGGTTACTTGTAATTAAAACATGGGCCATTGCCATGGAATCAGGCCCACCAGAAACCGCAAGTGAAAGAGGACGACCTGAAAGATTGTTGCTATGTACTGAATTTATAATGGTTTCCCGAAGTGATTCCGGTTTCATGTACAACACCTTTGAAAGGGGTTTTTAGAGTCAGTCAATGGGGCATATATCGTTCATTCTAAGTAGGCGAGATGAGTCATTTTCAATCTCAATGAATGACAATGATCCTAGATCAATAACTAGTTTTTCAAAGTTGTTGGATTTAATTCCTAATACATTGCAGAGTATGCCCTGTATCGGGAAAAGGTGAGCCACAACAACAACCAAGGATTCATTATATTCATCAAAGATATTTAGAATGGATTTCCAAGCTCTTGTATGCACCTCTCCAAGAGTTTCACCACCTGGAGGTCTGGCAGTAGAATGGTCACGTCTCCAACTTTTCATATAGTCAGGATATTTATCATTCATGTCCGAGGCTTTGATGCCCTCCATTTCACCGGAATTCATCTCTTTCAAGCCATCAATAAAGATGGGATTTAGGTTAGTGTAGTTAGAAATATATCTGGCAGTTTCCTTTGCTCTTTGGTATGGACTTGAGAATAGGATAGTGGGAGAAGGGTCCATTAAAGATATTTTTTTTGCAGCTGCTTTGGCTTGATCCCTTCCTAATTCCGTTAAAGGTACGTCACTTGTTCCGAGGACTAGTTGTTCTTTATTCGCTATTGTTTCGCCGTGTCTAACCAGTATTATCTGCATCAAGTATTTTGTCCGATTTTGAATCTTTGGGTGTTTTCATAGGGTTTGGATTTCTTGTGATTAGTAGAGACTCAACCCGAAATCGGTCCATTTCTAATATGCGAAAGGTCATATCTTCATATTCAAACTCATCATTTATCTTAGGTATTTCACCTATCTGATCAAGTACAAAACCGGCTATTGTCTCGTATTCGCCTTCTGGTAGTTCTAAATCCATCTCGCTGTTAGCGTCCGCTATATCCATGCCACCTTCAATTTGGAAAACGTTGGGCCTGATGTTTTCGTATTCAATTTCTGGCGATTCACCCTCTTCACCAACCTTACCGACTATCAGCTCTGTTAGTCTTTTTAGCGTCACAAGACCGGCAAGGCCACCATACTCATCAAGGCAGATCGCCATTTGGTTACCAGCGTGTCGTAATTCTTCAAAAAGTTCGGATGCCCATTTTGTTTCGGGAACAAAGTGAGCATCTCGAATAACATCAGTTACAGAATCATTTCCATTTATTCCTTTGGTTGATAAAATTCTTAACACATCCTTGGCAGAAATAATCCCAACAATATTTTCGTTTGTATCCTTATAAATTGGGAATCGTGTGTGAGAGTGTTCAGAGTAAATATTTAGGAAGTCATTAAGGGTGGTCCCTCGGTCCATAACAATAATTTCGGTTCGTGGGGTCATTATCTCCCTGACCTGTGTGTCTCCAAAACGGAAAACATTTTCTAGCATTTCGGCTTCATTTGGCTCTACAGTGCCTTCAGCCTCACCAAGATCTATCATTGATAAAATCTCGCCTTCTGTCACTACTTCTTCTTGTTCCTTTCCAAAAATAGATTGGGTGGTCCTTGATAACCACTGAAGGAATAGAATCAAGGGGTATAGGGAAAGTTCTATTAATTTCAGAGGCCTCGCGTATAAAAACGACACTCGCTCCGATTTTTTTACAGCAAGACTTTTGGGGATTATTTCTCCAAATATTAACAGCAATCCTGTACCTACTATCGTAGCCGCAGCGACAGCAACAGGGCCTTCCTTTAACCATTTGACAGCTAGGGCCGTGACTACTGCTGTAAAGGCAACATTTACTAGGTTATTGCCTAATAATATGGTTGAAAGTAATCTTTCTGTGTTAGTCACCATATCGTGAACACGTTTTGCCCCGGGTATGTTGTTAGTCACCAAATAATTTAGACGTGTTCTTTGAAGAGATAGAAAAGCAGCTTCTGAACTTGAAAAGAAGGCAGACAGAAGAAGAAATACCCCAATTAGTACTATGCTTACAGCTGTGTCGGTCGACAAAAACTACCTCCAATATCTACGTAACACCGGACAGATTATGGAGATAATTATAGATTGATTGCGTTGGCGGTGTTTTAAAAAGAAGATTGATTGTTATTCCAGGCTTCTGATATGACCGTGCGGGAGATAGAAAAATTAAACCCTCTTCTCTGTAAATAGCCTTCCAGTTTTTTATAAAAATCCTCTTTTCCAAGCCCATTTAGTGATCTAGCTTTTTTATTAGCGCATAAGGTAGCGTTCTCAATATCGCTTAGCTGTGAAATGGCTTTTTCTGCAAAATGTTCTGAAATTCCTTTTGAAAGCAACTCTTGTTTAATAGACTTTTTACTTTTTGGTCGAGATTGTTGCCTACTATCAACCCACATTTGAGCGAACCTTTGATCATTAAGTAATCCTTCTCTATACATTTGAGCAACTGAATCTAAAACTATTTCATGGGAAAATATTTTCAGTAGTCGTATTCGTAGCTCGCCCTCACTTCTGGGTCGATATGAGATGAATCGCCTGGATACATTGTTGGCATTCTCGAGGTCTTTGTCACTTTGCAAAAAGTCAGGTGGTTCTGATGAAATATTTTCATTAGAGCCGTTTAAATTTTCGGGCAATTTTATAATTTTCAAGGTAAAGAACTTATTTATATAGCTTTGTTTACTTCTTCGTCACTCCCAAAATCATCCATTGGTACGATTACATCATCCATTGGTTCTGGATTTAATGCTGCTTTAACCATTTCATTAATTTCATCAGTTAAAACCGGATTTTCTTTAAGGAATGTTTTAGCACTTTCTCTTCCACGTCCTATTTGGACTTCCCCAAAAGAATAGAAAGCCCCACTCTTTTTCACGATAGAGTGATCAACAGCTAAATCTAGTAAATCACCTTCCCTACTTATGCCTTCGTTGAACATAATGTCGAATTCAGCTGTTTTAAATGGAGCAGCCAGTTTATTTTTTACAACTCTCGCCCGAACACGATTACCGACAATGTCAGTTCCCTGCTTTAAGGATTCTATTTTTCTAAGATCAATTCGAACAGAGCTGTAGAACTTAAGTGCTCGTCCACCAGGTGTTGTTTCTGGACTTCCCCAGAAAACACCAACCTTTTCTCTAATTTGGTTTATAAATATAACGGCAGTGTTTGATTTGCTTATAGACGAAGTTAATTTCCGAAGACCTTGTGACATCAGTCGTGCTTGCAACCCTATGTGAGAGTCGCCCATATCTCCTTCCAGTTCAGCCTTTGGCACCATAGCGGCAACACTGTCAATCACGACCACATCCACTGCACTGCTGCGGACAAGATATTCACATATCTCCAAAGCTTGTTCTGCAGTGTCGGGTTGAGAGACTAGGAGATTTTCGGTGTCGACGCCACAACGAGCAGCATAACTAGGGTCGAGAGCATGCTCTGCATCAATGTAGGCTGCAGTTCCTCCGTCTCTTTGTGCAGAGGCCATAACATGATATGTGAGAGTTGATTTGCCGGAAGATTCAGCTCCGTATACTTCAGTAACTCGACCTTTCGGTATTCCGCCCATCCCGAGACCAGCATCGAGAGAGGGTGAGCCTGTTGAAATAGAATCTACTGCCACATCTTGAGCGTCACCCAGCTTCATTACAGCACCTTTGCCAAAATGTTTGTCTATTTGGCTGATGGCTAGTTCTAGAGCTGTTGTTTTTTCTTTTTTGTCCATCAAGAATCTCCTGAAAACTTTTAGTGCATGAGGCATAAATATGAATATTTACAAGAAGGTTAGCACAGCGATGTTACAAAGTAAATACAAATGTTCTAAAAAGAATCAGTAAAATAGAACATGAGTACGATAAAAGAATGTTAAGAAATCAGCTCTTTGAGGGTGTCCCCAATTTCACCTGGTCCTGGGATTATAGAGACTCCAGCGGCAGAGAGGGCAGCCTGTTTTTCCTCGGCTTTTCCGGCAGAGCCGGTAATGATAGCCCCCGCATGGCCCATTCGTTTTCCTGGAGGGGCACTTTGGCCTACTATCAAGGCGGCAATTGGCTTTTTGAACTCACTTTTAATGTATTCCGCAGCTTCTTGCTCTTTTGTTCCGCCAATCTCCCCTATCATAACCACATTATCTGTATCAGGATCATCCTTAAATTTTTCTAAGATATCCACGAATGTCACTCCGGATACTGGGTCGCCACCAATCCCTACACATGTCGACTGGCCAATGCCGAGTTGAGTCAATTGTCCGACTGCTTCATATGTTAGGGTGCCACTTCTTGAGACGACACCGGTCCTACCGGGCAAATGGATATGGCCTGGCATGATTCCCATTTTGAAGTTTTCTCCAGGAGAAATGATTCCTGGGCAGTTGGGTCCAATTAGAGTGACTTCCTTATCTCTAAGATACCTGACCACCTTTATAGTATCTTGGACTGGGATCCCTTCGGTGATACAGGCAATTACTTCTATACCGGCATCTATGGATTCAACGATCGCGTCTGCTGCGAATGCAGGTGGGACAAAAATCAAAGAGGCATTGGCAGAAGTTTCTTTTACGGCCTGTTGCACTGTGTCATAGACAGGAACCGTCGTATTAAAATTCTGTCCACCTTTTCCGGGAGTCACCCCTGCTACCAGATTTGCACCATACTCGGCCGATCTTTGTGCATGATAGCTACCTTCTTTTCCGGTAATTCCTTGGACTAATAGCTTGGTTGATTTATCTACGAGAATACTCATGTATTTGTTCCTATAAGCTGGAGTAAATGTATGTATTGGTAACTTATGTTTGGGTTATGCTAGCTTTTTAATTTCAGCTGCGGCCTGCCCTAGGGTATCCACTAGGATTACATTTAGGCTGGATTGTGAAAGGATTTCCCTTCCTTCATCTGAATTTGTTCCAAGCATTCTCACTACCATAGGTCTCACTCTATTGGGTTGTTGTTCAGCGGCTAATAAGAATCCTCTCGCAGCAATGTCACAGCGTAGGATTCCCCCAAAGAGATTAACAAGAACCGCCTTAACGCTGTCATCCGATAATACTAGGCCTAGGGCTTTGGCTACTTTTTCCTCGTCTGCCCCTCCGCCTATATCCAAAAAATTTGAGGGAGATGCACCAGCTGAACTGGTCACATCCATCGTGGCCATTGCAAGGCCGGCCCCATTGACAATGCAGCCGACGGTCCCTTCTAATTTGACATAATTTATATCTGAAGAACGTGCTTCTACTTCTAGGGGGTCTTCTTGAGAAACATCTCTCATTTCCTGCATGTCTTTGTGCCTAAAGATAGCATCATCATCAATGTCCAATTTTGCATCTGCTGCCAACACCTCCCCGTCTTTCGTAATGACTAGAGGGTTTATTTCTAGCAAGGAGGCGTCTGTTTCTATAAAGGCTTGGTATAGGTTTTGTACTAAGCTGGCGACGGGACGAACATGCTCTTGTTCTAGGTTAAGCCCATAAGCTATTTTTCGACCTTGAAATGGCTGAAGACCCAATACCGGATCAATGGGAATTTGCAGTATTTTTTCCGGGGAAGTTTCTGCTACCTCTTCTATGTTCATGCCTCCAGCTTCGCTGGCAATTACGACTACCCCTTTTGAAGCACCATCTATAACCATTCCTAAGTAGAGTTCGTTTTCTATTTCAATACCCTCTTCTATAAGAACACTGTTGACAGGCACACCTTCAGGACCAGTCTGAAAAGTGACCAGATTTGTTCCTATCATTTTTTCCGCTGCCTGTTCCGCGGCACCAGGGGACTCCACAATTTTAACGCCACCACCCTTTCCTCTTCCTCCCGCGTGCACCTGAGCCTTAACTACCACGGTACCGCCCATCTCAAATGCTGCTGTTGCGGCTTGGCTTCCGGTTCTGGCAAGCCGACTTTTTGGAATGGGTACCCCGTATTTTGCAAGGATCTCTTTTGCCTGATATTCATGGAGTTTCATTTTTGTTTTTCCTAATAAGACACGCTATATAAAAGTAACTAAATAAAAGTAACTAAAACGGCGGAGGGTGTGGGATTCGAACCCACGATACCCGTTAGGATATGCCAGTTTTCAAGACTGGTGCATTCGTCCACTCTGCCAACCCTCCATTTATAAAAATGACTTAGGTATTTTAGTGCCTAGTGGAAAGTATCAGCAACTTGTCTGTGAGATTCAGCCTAGGCTATTTTTAAATAAATGTTTTCTTGTCACACCAATGGCCACGGTATGCTTACATTAGGGTCCAAAATTGGCATGATGGGATTTTCAATAATTTGATCCAATCTTGTGATCAATGCTGTTATTTCTTCAGTGCTTATTAGCAATCCTAACGATTTATCGTCTTTATTCAAATAGGTTCTTAACTTTTTCATATCGGCTATGAGGGTTGGAGGTATTTGCTGACCGCAATATTCCATCATCACGGTCCGCATTTTGAATGCGCTGTGGAAGGTTAAACCATGATCGATGGACCATATATTCTTAAACCCGTCAAGTAAACAATGCCCAGCCTTTCTGTCTGCATTATTAACCAGTAGGTCAAATACTGCTAAAGGGAATAAGGTGTCAGGAGAGTCATCTCTCATATCGAAATATGTGATACGCGGGTCACAATCCAGATAGAGTTGCATGGACCCAACACCATACGGGCCATCTCTTATTATGGTTAGTGGTATATTAGGCCAACCCAATAATTTACTAACTTCATATGCTGCTTGCTCTCTTTTATACAGGGTGCCGGCGGAAAAATCCCGAAGTGGTTTTTCTCCCTCCTTCGGTTTATAAATAGCCCTCACACATTGATTTTCCCCAGCAGTGACCCAAAGCAGAAAAGTGTAATTCGAGCCCCATGGCATAGTATGGCCGCCGATAACTTCCCCGTCTGTCAAAGGTGCTAAAGCTTCGGTAGGTCCCAGATTCAATATTTCCGCTTCAGGCAACGGAAAGTTTTTTCTTGGATCAATTGGATACTGAGCTTGCATAATTTCTAAACTCTAGGGACTGGATTAGAGTTCCCCTGGATAAACTTTTGCATGGCCATTTCTTCTGACACAGTAGTGACCATCGGGATTGATAGGTTTTTCACATAAAGGACATATTGGTCTTCCAGAGGCAACTATTTCTAGCCCGTTTTTGGCGAAATGATTAAGTCTTTTTCTAGTTAGCCATATTCTAACTGTCGGTTCTTCGGAATCATCTTCCGGATCGTGAGCATCGACTATGAACATATTTGTCTCAGGATTATGACCAAAGGCCAATCGACCTGCTTTGAAATCCAAATTTGTTAAACTTGCCGCTTCCAATTCCGTCGGGGGGCCTACGGTATCTTCTTTAGCTTCCGGGGTTTCCTTCGCCAATTGGAGCATCGCCATCGATAGTTCCGCCAGTTGTTCTTTTTCCAACCATATATTTGCTGTGCTACTTTCACTGTCCACATTTATCCTGAAAGTTCTCATGCCTGGCTCACCAAATGTCTCAGGTATAAATTTTGTTACTTGTGTGAACTCATTAATAGGTCCAGCCATCGATACTCCAAAAATGTGGTTTGGCGCATTGGAAAATTAGGTATAGATTAAAGTCTAACTGGAATAGTAGGTCTTTTGAGGGCTTTGTAGCAACATCGATTGGTTGCCCATTAGGCTTCTGTGCCAAACGGGAATGTCCTGTGTGTTACAATTTGCCCCTGCGTTGCCGGATGGCACGCATTTTTATTTGGCTGAAAATTAGAGACTAGGAGAAAAAGCTTGGCATACGTTACCCTTCGCGAAGGCGAGGAGGCTGAAGTACTTCTTAAGAGGTTCCAGACCCAGATGCAAAGATCTGGTATCTTAAGAGAGTTGAGGAACAGAAGATTCTTCCGTTCTAAAGGCGAGCAAGCTCGGCTTGACCAGCAGCGAAGCATCCGTAGGCTTAGAAGGCGTCGAACTAGACGATAATAATTTCTAGCTACGCATTCAACAATTGCTAAACAGGTTAATCAATTTCAACCTATGGTAGGTGCGTCAAATGGGCATCCTTTACGTCGTTTCAGATACCGGTAGAGCAGGCAAAACTTCTTTCTGTGCCTCATTAGCCAGCGTCCTAATGGATATGGGCCGTAAGGTCACTGTTTCCAAAGCCATTTTCTCAGAACAGGACGAAGAAGACGTAGATAATTACTCTTCCGTGTTGGGCTCAAATTTCAGTAAATTGTCTGTGCGATCTTTTAATGTACCCGATGTTGGTGAAGAGATTAAGTCTGTAGCTGAGGATGTTGATACTCTTTTAGTGGAAGCATCAAACACTTTGTCGAGAGATGAGCATATTGATCTTGTTAAAAACATTGGAGCAAAAGTCATACATGTTACGAAATATGACGAGGCGATTGGATCCATTCCATTCAGCACCGCTTTTGGTCAGGATTTAATTGGCACAGTGATAAATTTTCTGACTAGATACAGGGGAACTAAGGCCCACGAGGTGGTAATTCCTAGTTTAAGAAAATCTGGAATAAATGTTTTGGGGTTGATACCTGAGAATAGAACCTTGCTAAGTCTAACTGTCAGACAAATATGTGAAAATTTGGAGGGCAAATTTTTTGGTGGTGAGGAATACGGAGAAGATTTGGTAGAAAGCTTTATGGTCGGTGGTTTTGGAATGGATCCAGGACAATACATATTTAGCCGGCAAGATAAGAAGGCCGTGGTGGTTCGGGGAGATAGACCCGATGTCCAAATGTCTGCTTTAGACACCGATATGGAATGTTTTATCATGACCGGTGGTTTTGAACCGATCGAGTACGTTAAATATGAAGCTAATGAAGAAGAGGTTTCTATTATCATTGTTAACTCGGATACCCTTGAAACAATGGATAAGATAGGAACACTGCAGGAACATTCAGAATTTGATCACAAAGAAAAACTAGCCAGATTTAAGAATCTTATAGATAGTAATATCGATGTTGAAGCATTGAAGTCAGTCCTTTAATTAGCGTTAGTTATTGTTTTTCCAATTGAGATCAAGGCCATGTTTCTCACTTCCGATTAATATGGCATGAGGAACATTAGTCTAACCCTTTCCCAAAATAGCCTGGATTCCTCTTATAAATAAAATTGTTTTAGTGGAGAATTCGATTTATAGGCCCTCAGCGTGGGCTGCGTGGAATGTATCGACCCCTCCTCTAAATTCATCTCCCTTCTTGGTAATAGCTACCGGGCTTGCGAATTTTGCAAACCCCGTTTGAGTAAATCCATCACCGAGAACCCTAATGCTGTGACCTTTAGCCTCTAAGCCGGCAACAATACTGGGGTCGAGTTCTGGGCCGACATCAGTTGTTGGGGAGCTGCAATCCACTCTGGGGGCATCAATTGCAGTTTGGGGATTCATGTCAAAATCGACCATTTTCACTATTAGTGATGTGACACAATTTGTTATTCTTCTCCCACCGGAAGCTCCAACAGCAACTTCCACGCCATTTTTTCCTAACACTAAAGCCGGAGTCATATTGTTTAAGGGGTATTTTCCAGGGGAGATAGAGTTAACCCGGTTTGGTGTAGGGTCATACCACATCATTCCGTTATTCATAACAATTCCAGTTCCTTTGGGAATTATTCCGGATCCAAACCCTGACATTATTGTGTTAGTAATAGAAACGGCATTGCCTTCACCGTCAATTACTGCCAGGTGAGTTGTCCCGTTATCGGGGCGTGGCTTGCTACTCTCTAAGACGAATTTTGGTTCTCTACCTTCTTCAATCCATGGATTTCCCGGAAGGAAGGATTCAGGAGCACGGTCTCCTATTGCCTTCTGTCTTTTCCGGGTGTATTTATCGGAAACTAAACCGTTCCATGGGACATCGGCGAATTCAGGGTCTGCCACATATTCAAACCTGTCAGCGTATGCCATTCTGGCGGCACTGATGTACAGATGCAACATGTCGACTGAGTTATGGCCTAAACTAGGAATATCAAACCCGTCTAGGATCTTTAAGGTCATAGCGCTGGTTATACCGGCGGAAGCATATCTTGGGACTCTCACGGTTTTGCCGTGATAATTAAGTTCTAGGCCTTTGTCCCAATAGAATGGCTTGTACTGATCAAAGTCTTCCATTGTCAGAAAGCCACCATTCTTTTGTATATCCTCAACCAAAACTTCCGTCAGTTCCCCCCGATAAAAGGCATCAACGCCTCCTTTACCGATTGCTTCGAGGGCATTTGCTAAATTTGGTTGTTTTAATACATAGGGACCGTTGATTCCACCATAGGGAAGCGATCCAGATGGCATAAACGTGTTACCTAATTCTGGATATCGCAAAAGCATGCTTGAAAGACTTCCAAATTTATATAAGGTGAACCATTCGGGATGAAATCCATCACGAGCTATTTTAGTGGCTGGGGCTACAACTTCGGATAAAGGCAATTTTCCGAATCGAGAATGAGCTTCGAGTAACCCAGCAACACATCCCGGTACGGCAATCGATTTGTATCCGTGAATGTTTTCGTCATTTTTGACGCCTGCCCAACCGAAACTTCCCACGGATGCTTCACCCGTTAGCTCATATAAATCAGGCTTACCAGATAAAGGTCCTTTCATAGGAAACCCGATGACACCACCTTCGTCACCAACTTGAAATGTCATATAACCACCACCACCGATACCACTTGATTCCGGTTCTACTACACCTACAGCTAAACAAGCGGCTACACCTGCATCGATAGCGTTGCCGCCCATCTTAAGCATATCCAACCCCGCTTGGGTGGATAATTGGTCTTTAGTTGCTACCATACCGTTAGTGGACACTGCTTCACTTTTGGTAAAGGTGGCATTAGAGGCTAAGTTAGTAACCATCTATTCTCTCCTGCCATAAATTTATAGTTATCTCTTCCGTAGCAGGCGTCATGATACATTAGAATTTGGCTTAGAGTGCCCGATTGGAAGTACTTATCCTGACAAGTCTTCTTCCAAACGGTATTTCCAAACACCTTTGAAACAATACGTGGCTGCAATCAAACTAACAAAAATCAGGCTTGACCCAATAAGGGTTGATAATTGGGGTCCCACTACATTTGCTATTGAACCGGCCAATAGACTTCCAACCGGCATGAGGCCCCAAGCCATCATATATATTCCGGTCACTCGACCTCTATATTGATCCGGAAGAATGCCTTGAACTGTGGCTCCCGAAATAGAAAAATAGGACATCATAGAGCCAGATAAAAGCATGATGACTATCATAGCCACTGAATAAATATTAGTTATCGCTAGCGTTGCCATTAAAATACCTAGAAATCCAAGTAATACGAAAAGAATTTTTCCGGGTCGAGTAATTTGGGTACATGAGGCGAGAATTACAGTTCCTATAAGTGACCCAAGCCCAGCCGCAGACAAGAGTAATCCCAACCCTTGCGGCCCAACTTCAAAGACTTCAGCAGCATAGACCGGCATTAAACCATGGATAAACGGCATCACTAGAATGACCATATTTACCGTCATGAAAGTTAGGCCGATTATCGTTTTCTGGTTAACCACGTAAGTTACTCCAGACTTCAAATCTGCGAGTAATTGTTTTGCAGATCTATCGGAATTATCAAAGGAAGAGTCTTTATCGAGTTGTATCATCATAATGGCGGCGGCCGCTGAAAACATGAGGATGGCTTCAACAATAAATAATGGTGCCGGGCCGAATATTGCAAGAGAGAATCCGCCGGCCGCAGGAATAAGTAATCTCATCACACTGAAAGCCATAGAATTTAATGCAAAAGCGTTTATGAGGCTTTTTTTGGGGATAATCACAGCAAGCAGTGACATCCTAGCTGGATCATTTATTACCCATGAAATTCCCACAAGAAATATAAAAATGAATAAGTTCCAGATGTTGGCATTTCCCATGGCAATAACGACCGAATAGCCGACCATTAACACTGCTTGATATGAATAAATAATAGAAAGAAGTATCTTTTTATTAAACTTATCGCTTATTAACCCCCCAAACGGAGCTCCCACTAAAATTGGTAGAGCATCAAGCCCAAGGGCCATACTTGTCAGTAATGGGGATTCGGTTATCTCATATGCCAGCCAACCAACCACCACTTGTTGGAGCCAAAACCCACTGCTGAAGATAGCCGTAGCCAGCCATAAAAACCTGTAATTACGTGAATGAAATGCATCAAACGTGTGTAATTTTCTTGGAATACCCTTAGGCTTCCGTATTTTTTTTAAAAGTTTATCCGAAGGAGAATCGGAATCAAGGTTGAGATTATTTGGTGAAATCAGGTATTTAGGAGCGGCATGGTTTGATGAATTTTCTTCATCTTGTTCACCTATGACAGGCCCAGGTATTAGTCCAGACTCGGTCTTATTCAATTATATTGTCTTGCACCTCGCCGCTATAGGAGTTTGTATGAATCTGAAGATTAAAATCGACGCTATATAAGTCTATAGTTTTCATGAATTAAAAAACAAGTATTTTTGATCTATTTAATTAAATTGCTAAACGACCATTGGAATCTTGAATGTCCCATAATTCAGAGGGCCATCCTAAAGTTTGCGCCCTTATTTTTTTCAGTAGGGCGTGCTTTACCCATGGAAGTACATACTGAATATTGGAACAAAGGTTGTGCTTCTTTAAACTTGACGCGGCTAGATGATCCACGATGGTTTGCTTAAATGGTTTGCTTAAACGGAAAGGTCGCCTATGTATGGATCAAGGGGAGTTTGTATCCTTCACTTGCGAGTTGGATGCACTGACCTTTGCTGCCTTATAGAGTTAGGGTCGCTGAGTAGAAACAAAGGACTGATGGTTGGCTGACCGATGCGGGGGAATATTTCTTTTCAAGTTGTAGCTAATATGGCATATCGTTATTTTAGAAGCTCTGTTCCATCTAGGTATTTTGGTTGGCGGAATAGGGTTCCGGGCCGCACAAGATTTATTCTATCAATCACAGGCTGGAGGGATTTTGAGTTTGAATCATCCTTTGTTCTAGGTGGCATCCAGTCATCATGGTGCCCTAGGATGATTTCTTTGGGTTTTAACATGCTTGCCATTAGGCCAATATAGTCAGTAAGTGAACCTTGAATAGGCTCCCCATCAATGTTGGGCCGGCCGGCCATGGCTAGGATAGCAGCATCTGCCCTTAGGTCAGAGACAACTCCAGTCCAGCATCCAGAAGTATCTTGGAAGAAAATAGATCCCTGCGGTGTTTCAAATAAGAAACATAGTGCCCCACCTATGTCGCTAGAACCTAGAGTTTCTTTTCTATGGTCCTCTATCTCTCTAATTAGATTTGGATCCGTTCCACTAGGCAAGGGATCTGGCTTTCGAGGTCCCCAACGTTCGTCTTCAGTAAGATTCAGATGTCCTGTTTGGCTTTCATCAGTGCTAGGTCGAAAAGTGTTTGGAATCCATATGCAGGAATGTAAGCTTGGAAAAACTCTGACAGTGACTGAATCGCTAAGGCGGTATCTTTCACCTCCCTGAGCTCTTCGAAGTTGTTCTTTAGGAACGCCTGCCTCGATCAGTATTCGTACACTTTCATTGGAACCAATGACTTCTGCCCCTGTATTTTTGGCAATAACATCTGCCCCGCCGATATGGTCGAAATGGCTGTGCCCTATGAAAATAAAGTCCGCATTCTTTATTTCTGCTGTTGATATACCTACATTTGGAGCCGCCGAAACTTTGTCAATGTAAGTATCGAGAAAAATTGTCAGATCATCTATAAGTAAACGAAAAGTAGCACATCCGAGCCAGTCTAATTTTATTGACATATTTTCTCACCTCTAACAAATAAAAATTACTAGGGACACATATATAAATATGCTAAAATTGGTTTGTTTTATGCCCCCATTATTACAGAATTTCTTCGGGTGGTCCTGTGACTGAATCATATGCAGCTAATTGGACAGCAGTATTAGTAGTTGCCTTCGTGGGAGCTTTGGCTGTGTTATTGATGTTTGTAGCATCTAGAGTATTGGCTCCTAAACGGCACTCTGCCATAAAAAATTCCCCATACGAGTGCGGCATACCCGCATCCCCACATCATTGGTCTCAAATCCAAATACGTTACTATGTTTTTGCGATATTGTTCCTGATATTTGATGTTGAAGCTGTTTTCCTATTTCCTTGGGCGCTAGTATTTTTGGGCGCTCCTCCTGCAGTTTTTTATGAAATGATTATTTTTATTGGTATATTGCTGTTTGGGTTGGCTTACGTTTGGAGAAAGGGAGTTTTGCAATGGAGATAGACGAAAACCCTAAAATTCATATTCCGAAATATGATGGGCTTCCTCCGACTGAAAAACCACTTGGTGATGGTTACGAGATGGGTAAAGGGAATAACCCTGCGGATAGCGTTTTCAATAGGGTTCTGCCCAATGCATTGACCGCAAAATCGGATCAATTATTTGCATTAGCAAGAAAATCATCACTTTGGACTTTATCTTTTGGGTTAGCATGCTGTGCAATTGAAATGATAAGTGCCCATGCTTCACATCATGATCTTGATAGATTTGGAGTGGTTACTTGGCCTTCCCCTCGTCAAGCGGATGTCATGATAGTTGCCGGCACTGTGGTAAAAAAGATGGCAGATTCCATAAAACTTTTATACGAACAAATGCCTGATCCCAAATGGGTTATTGCTATGGGAAGTTGTGCAACCAATGGAGGACCCTACTATAAATCATATTCGGTGGTTATGGGAGTAGACCATTTAATACCAGTTGACGTTTACGTTCCAGGTTGCCCACCTAGACCTGAAGCACTAATTTACGGTGTTATGCAATTACAAGAGAAAATAAAAAATGATGCAAATCAATCCTTCGAAAAAGAGTCACTAAATGCCAATGAAGGAGAGCAGCAGCATATCTTCAAAGCGTGAAATTAAAGCGCCAATAGTGCGGGAAGACCTCGACCAAGCGGGAGAGAATCTCCACAAAATATTAAAAGAATCCATTTCTGATTTTCCAGGGTCAGAAATATCGGTTTCTATAGATATGGTCACAGTTAAAATTGATTCAGTGCAGCTGGCTAAAATTTGTGAATTTCTCAAATATACTGAAAAATTCGGGTTTGATTATTTATCCTGTATCACTGTAGTAGATTATGAAAAAGATCAAGAAATATTTGAGATGATTTATCATCTTATCTCTATTAGGCTACACCATAAAATGGCCATTAAAGTGCCATTACCGTCAAATGATCCCACAGTGCCTTCGGTACTGGGTGTTTGGAAATCAGCCGACTGGTTTGAAAGAGAAGCCCATGATTTATTTGGCATTAAATTTGAAGGTCGTGAAAATTTACCCCCATTGTTATTATATGAGGGATTTGAGGGTTATCCAGGAAGAAAAAGTTATCCATTTCATGATTATGGTGAATGGTAATGGTTAGTAAGTTTACTTATGCAAGTACATCAACAGGTTAGTGAATATTCTGATGCGATAGACCTAATGGTCAATATGGGTCCTCAGCACCCTAGTACCCATGGAGTCTTCAGGCTAGTTATATGGGTTGACGGTGAACGCATAGTGAAGGTGGAACCCCATATTGGTTACCTTCATCGTGGGTCAGAAAAGATATGTGAAAGTGAACAATATAGCCAGATTGTGACTCTTTTTGATCGCCTAGATTATGTTGGTAATCTAAACAACGAATTAGCTTTTTGCTTAGCCGTAGAGAAACTTACCGAAACTGTTGTTCCGGAGAGAGCTGAGTACATACGGGTAATTTTGTGTGAATTGAACCGGATAGCTAGCCACATGCTGTTCTACGGCGTTTATGGCTTAGATGTTGGAGCCACCACTCCAATGCTTTATGGTTTTCGTGAACGTGAGAGGGTACAAGAACTCTTTGAAAGCGTGACTGGAGCAAGGATGATGCATAACTACATCAGAATTGGTGGTGTGAAGGAAGATGTTCCTGATGATTTTGATAAAAATGTGCTGATATTACTTGATCATCTCAAAAGAGGTGTTGATGAGTGTGACAGGCTTTTATCCCAAAATGAGATGTTCCTTGCTCGCACAAAAGGAGTAGGTATTATCACTGGAGAGGATGCCTTGGATTATGGTGTGACTGGGCCTGCTTTGAGAGCCTCCGGTGTTATAGAAGATGTAAGAGTCACAGACCCATATTCGATTTATAGTCGGTTCGATTTTGGTATACCAGTGGGGAGTAATGGTGATTGTTGGGATAGATACTATGTACGCGTTGAAGAAATGAGAGAGTCAATCAAGATAGTAGAACAGGCCATATCCGATATTCCCGACGGTGATATTTCTGCCAAAGTCAGAAGGATAATTAGACCACCGGTTGGAGAGGTATTCGTTCGCACAGAATCTCCCAGAGGTGACCTAGGAGTTTTCCTGGTAAGTGACGGCTCAGATAAACCCTACAGAGTTAAAGTGAGGCCACCATCTTTTGCAAATCTACAAGCCCTTGAATATATGCTTGAGGATACCTATATTGCCGACGCTGTTTTAGTGCTGGGTTCGATTGACATTATTATGGGAGAGGTCGATCGATGAATATGCCTGAAATTGTTGGCTTGTTTTTTAAAGCATCTCTGCTACTTTTTTTTATTCTTATGGTAGTTCTTATTTTGACTTTGGCTGAACGAAAGGCATTAGCCCGGATACAGCAAAGAAAAGGTCCTAACAGGGTGGGATTTAAAGGAATTCTTCAACCATTTGCTGACGCTTTAAAATTGCTCACTAAAGAAGATATCCTACCTGCATCCGCTAATAAGCAAATTTTTTGGGTAGCGCCCCTCGCTGTGTTCCTTCCAGGGTTTTTGATTTGGGTGACAATTCCGTTGGCAAAGGAAGTTGTACTCGCAAACTTGGATATGGGGCTTTTTTACATAACTGCTATTTCAGTTTTGTCTGTCATGGGATTGCTAATGGCTGGATGGGGTTCGGCCAATAAGTGGGCAATGATAGGGGGCTTGAGAGCAGCCGGACAGCTTATAAGCTATGAAATCCCATTCATAATGGCTATTTTGGCGATAGGAATTTTAGCCCAGTCATTCAATCTGAAGGAAATAGTTGATGATCAGGCCCAATGGCCTTTTGCCATTAAACAACCGTTGGGGTTATTTATTTTTCTTACTGCAGGGTTAGCGGAATTAGGAAGGACCCCTTTTGATATTCATCATGCAGAATCTGAGGTAGTTGGCGGCCCATTTGTGGAATACAGTGGAGCCCATTGGTCAGTCTTTTATCTTGCCGAGTATATGAACACGTTTACTATCGCCGTTCTAACGGTACTGCTATTTCTCGGCGGCTGGCAATCCCCTGTATTACCTTTCAGTGGGACTGTTCAAACTGTGGCCTCACTCAGCTGGTTCTTAATAAAAACTGCCCTTGTGATCTGGGTTATATTTTGGATTCGTGGTACATATCCAAGATTGAGAATTGATCAACTGATGTCGTTCGGATGGAAAATACTGGTTCCGGCATCCTTTATTAACATTTTTCTTACCGCATCGGTACTTTACTATGCTTTGCCACACTGGGTTATCACGGTGGTATCTCTTGGCTTCCTGGGTGCAACTTTTTATTTCATAAAGAAAGGATCTCTAGCTGGAAATAAACAAGATACTGTGACGATTATTAATAGTAGTGATATAAGAGCTCAGCTTTCCAATAAGGCTGAGGTATAGATGAAAATACAGAACCCTGTCGTTGGTTTTATAAATGGCCTTATGGTTACTATAAGGTCCACTCTAAGACGTCCAGTTACTGCAGAGTATCCGGCGATTGAAAAACGTCTACCCCTTTCAAATAGATTCATGGGGTTTCCGGCATTAACTTGGGATTATGATGTAGAGGAACCATACTGCACCGGCTGTATGGTATGCGTTCGAGAATGTCCTACTCAGTGTATGTCGGCTCAAATGAAAGATAATCCCCAGCATGAAAAAGGCCTGAGTAGGCGTCGTAAAATCATAGAGAGCTTCGAGATAAATTTAGGACGGTGTATTTTGTGTGGCATCTGTGTTGATGTGTGCAACTTTGATGCGATTGAAATGTCCCACGAGTATGAATTGAGCAAATATCAAAGAAACGCGAATAGAGTTAATTTGAATCAATTGTTGGACATGGGCGTTGTTTATCAAAATAAACTTCAATGGACTCCAAAGCAACCACAAAAAAATAGTGGAATACCGTTACCTCCAAAGCAATCAGAGGATTCCTCTTAATGTCAGTAGTGTTTTTTGCGATAGCAGCCATTTTGGTTATTTCGGGCGGCATTGGAGTAGTAGCTGCACGAAACATTGTTTATGCTGCCCTATCCTTACTGGTTGCGATGGTAGGAACTGCTGGCGTATTTCTAATAGGGCTTGCCGAGTTTTTGGCATTAGTGCAGCTTCTGATATATGGAGGGGCTGTTGTAATCGTGATTTTATTCTCACTTATGCTAACTAAGATTCAAGATTTTGAATTCTTGACAGCAAACAAACAGTGGCCGATAGCACTGATAGTGGCCATGTGCCTGCTAGGCTTATTGGGAATTTCCATTTTGGTTGAGGGTAGTGCAACCACGACAATGGGAAGTACCAATATATCTGAATTAGGTCTGAGTTTGTTTTCAGATTGGGCTATACCATTTGAACTTGCATCTTTAGTACTGCTAATTGCTCTTATAGGAGCAGTAGTAATAGTACGTAGGGATAATGGGGAAGATAAGTGATGGAATTAATTTATTTTCAGTTATTAGCCGCGATTCTATTTTGCATTGGCATTTATGGAGTATTGGCTCGGAGAAGTGCAGTTCTGATATTGATGTCAATTGAACTGATGCTCAACGCAGTCAACATTAATTTGATTGGTTATGCAGCCTTTTCAAGTTTTGGATCAGCCCACAGAAATTTAGGACAAGTCTTAGTAATATTTATCATCACCATAGCGGCGGCAGAATTAGCTTTGGCTATGGCTATTATTTTGAGGCTCTACAGGAATAAAAACAACGTTAATGTTGACGAATTGGATATCTTAAAGGGCTAGAATCTGAATTATGATCTTGAGTGCTGAATTTGCATGGATAATACCTGGGTTAGCAGTTATAGCTTTTTGCCTAACTAGTTTGTTTGGCAAAAACCTTCCCTACAAAGGGATCTTTTTGCCTATAGCGGCAGCACTATTAGGGTTTATTTTTTTCTGTTTGATATTCGTTGATTTCATCTCCACAGGGTTTAATCCTGCAAGTGTAAGCATCGATTGGATTGTCATTGATAATTGGTCTATTACTTGGGGATTTGCCATCGATGAAATTTCAATACTTATGTTGGGGTTAGTGACGTTTATATCTTTGCTTGTCCAGATATATTCGGTGGGTTATATGTCAGGTGATTCTAGAATTTCATGGTATTTTGCCGTCCACGCCTTGTTTGCAGGAGCTATGTTGACATTGGTTCTAGCCGACAATTTACTTTTCCTATATTTTTGTTGGGAGTTGGTGGGATTGGGATCATATTTACTTATAGGGTTTTGGTTTGAGAAGAAAGCTGCATCAGAAGCGGCAAAAAAGGCTTTTATAACCACGAGGGTGGGAGATGTTGGTCTTCTAATTGGCATTATATTGTTATTTAAAGCTACGGGTACTTTTCATATACCATCCATAATTCACGCAGCTCAAAATGGGGCTATACCAGAAGCTACTTTGATGTGGTCTTCTCTTCTGCTGTTTCTAGGTGCAATGGGTAAATCAGCTCAATTTCCTTTTCATGTTTGGTTGCCTGATGCCATGGAAGGACCGACTCCTGTCTCAGCCCTTATACATGCGGCTACTATGGTGGTTGCAGGGGTCTATTTGATTGCTCGAATGCTGCCGTTACTAGAGATAGTTCCAGGATTTTTGACCCTTGTTGCTACGGTAGGGCTATTTACTTTTTTGTTCGCAGGAATAATCGCTTTGGTAATGACAGACATAAAAAAAATTTTGGCATATTCGACGATAAGCCACTTGGGGCTGATGGTTTTAACTTTAGGTGCCGGAGGATTGGCTGCTGCGATGTTTCATTTAGTAGTGCATGGCTTTTCTAAAGCTCTCCTGTTCTTGGGAGCAGGAAGTGTGATGCATGGGATGAACGGTGAGACTGATTGTTGGAAGATGGGAGGGTTGAGACGAAATATGTCTGTAACAGGAGGCACCTTCCTAATTGGGTGTTTGTCCCTCGCAGGAATTGTTCCCCTGAGTGGGTTTTTTAGTAAAGATGAAATGCTGCTTTCTATATATGAAGGACTTGGGCCCATATTTCTTCTTATTACCCTCGTTGGTGTTTTTCTCAGTTCGCTTTATATGATTCGTTTATTTTGCGTGATTTTTGTAGGGGAACCTCGAAGCGAAGGGGCGAAAAACTCCCATGAGTCTTCTCGAGTAATGACTTATCCACTTGTAATATTGGCTGTTTTTGGAACAATTTTGGGCATATTGGCTCTCCCGTTACCATTGGGAGATTTTGAAGGGTTGGGTAATTTCATCGATTCGAAGCATCATTTTCACCTCTCACCCTGGATAACTCCTCTTTCTCTTTTGATAGCTCTTTCTGGTCTAGTAATTGGTTATTTGTGTTACGGATATCACAAAATTCCGCACCATTTGATAGCGTTAAGGTTCGGCTATTTATATAAGTTGACTCTATCCAAATTCTATATAGATGAATTTTATCAATGGATAATAGATAAAATAGTGTTGTCAGCGGCCCGATTTGTTTCTATATTCGATCGAGTTGTCGTTAACGACACTGGAGTTGATGGCATGGGAATGTCCGTATTGCTTTCTGCCTTTAAAGTGAGGCTAATTCAGACGGGTAAGTTGTACCATTACGGCGCTGCTATGGGAATAGGTATATTCTTTATGGCTGTTATGTGGATTTTGGTTAGTAATTAATGGAATTCCTCAGTTTCTCCAACCCCGCAGGGTTAGTTGCTTTACCAATTTTAGGATGTTTCATCTTATTTTTCATTCCAGGACATAGAGCTAATCTTGTCCGTTGGATTTCTACAACTATTGCTTTTCTAGTCTTGATTATATCTTTCTATTTCTTCTTATCATTTGATCATTTCGAAGGTGGCAGGCAATTTATTTATGAATATGAGTGGCTATCTTTAATAGGACCTTGGGGGGAATCTCAAAGAGCTATATCTATGTCGGTTGGGATAGATGGTATAGCCGTAACGATGATCCTTTTAACCGGTATTGTTATGTTCACCGGTACTGTGGTTTCGTGGAATATTAATGTAAGTAATAAAGATTTTTTCATCTTATATTTTCTGTTATTATCAGGGGTTTTTGGCGTTTTCATTACTTACGATCTTTTCTTTTTCTTTTTCTTTTATGAATTGTCAGTTCTACCGATGTACTTGCTTATTGGTAAATGGGGAAGTAGTAGTAAATTCTCCTCTTTTGAGAGGACCAAAGAATACAGCGCCATGAAACTAACTTTAGTTCTTGTTGCGGGGAGTGTTTTAATATGGGTGGCCATAATCGCCATGTTTGTACAGTCTGGGACAGGAAGCTTTCATATTGATGAAATCCAAAAAGTAATTCCTGACAAATTCTCTTCAGAATTCCAAAGTGCTTTTTTCTTGATGCTTATGATTGGGTTTGGAATACTGGCTGGGTTATGGCCCTTTCATACATGGTCACCAGATGGCCATGTGGCTGCGCCTACTGCAGTAAGTATGGTTCATGCCGGTGTCCTTATGAAATTAGGCGCTTTTGGCATAATTCGAGTTGGAATGACCCTTTTACCAGAAGGGGCTCAGGTTTGGATGCCGTTATTGATAGGACTCGGGGCGGTCAATGTGATTTATGGTGCTCTTTCGGCCATGGGTCAGACGGACCTGAAATATGTCATAGGCTATTCATCAGTTAGTCATATGGGCTACGTATTAATGGGACTGGGCACATTGAGCCTTGTGGGCTTGAACGGAGCTGTGTTGCAAATGTTTTCCCATGGGGTCATGACTGCTCTGTTTTTTGCTGTGGTAGGAATGATTTACGAACGTACACGTACCAGGGATTCTTTAGTACTTAGCGGACTGGCACAGAAGATGGGAATAATAGCTGTCTTGTTCACCCTGGCGGGTTTAACTTCTCTTGGTTTACCAGGCCTTAGTGGATTTGCAGCAGAGCTATTGATATTTATTGGTATTTTTCAAAGTTATGAGATTTGGGGCATCATTTTGGGATCCCTCGCAGTTATTGGAGCTGCGATTACAGCCGTATATATTTTGAGGTTGCTCGCTAAAGTATTTTTCGGCCTAGCTGATGAAACTTTGCCAGAATATTTGGATTCGACACCAAGGGAGAAATTTGCGGCAAGTATCTTAGTTATTTTTATTGTGTTAGTGGGTCTCTGGCCGTTTCCATTTGTGAAAATAATTGAAAGTGGTGTTGAGCCGATTCTTCTTCAAATTGTGGGTGCTGGATGAACTTTCACTTGATATATCCAGAGTTTCTTTTAATTGGGCTTGCGTTCCTTGTTCTGATGTTAGATTTTTTCTTATCGGAGAAAAAGAAATATTTGTTGAATTGGGTCTCCACCTTGGGTATGGCTTTCATACTTGGGATAGCCTTGTTTATGAATCAGCAAGGTGACCTATACCAAGGATTATTGATCATCGACGGGTATGCGAGCTTTTTTAGGATATTTTTTCTGGCAATAGGAATAGTAGTGACACTTATATCACGAGATTACGTGGACTCTAATATTTCAAATCCCGGTGAATATTACGCTATTTTGATTTTCACTATTTTGGCATCAATATCGTTGGCTTCATCCGGCGAGTTACTGACAGCCTATGTCAGCCTAGAAATTTTGAGCTTCGGGTTGTATGTATTAGTCGCGTATGATCGATATAATCCTGCTTCAAATGAAGGAGGTGTCAAGTTTATCCTTTTAGGAGCTTTTTCCTCTGCTTTAATTCTATATGGCTTGAGTCAAACATACGGGCTGATAGGAACCACTAGATTTAATGAAATTGCTGTTTTACTTAACTCAATGGAAAACATATCAATTGGTATGGTCGTCGGGTTCGTATTGATTCTGGCTGGAATAGCATTCAAACTGGCTGCCATACCATTTCATATGTGGGCTCCGGACGCCTATGAAGGAGCCCCTATACCAATAACGGCTTGGTTGTCCGTCTGTTCCAAAGTAGCGATTGTTGCTTTGGCTATTAGATTCTTTACAAACGGTATATTTCCTCTTGCTCCTGATTGGCAGCCTATTTTAATAGTCTTGGCAGTCCTTACCATGATAGGTGGTAATTTATTAGCACTTGTGCAGAAAAACATGAAACGATTACTAGCTTATTCCAGCATTGGACATGCCGGATATTTACTGATGGGTTTGGCGACATTAGTTGGGGTTAGCGACGAAGGTATTGTAAGTAAGGAACTAACCCATTTAGTTTCGAACGGATTGATTTTTCATATGGTTGCCTATGGGGCGACAAATTTTGCGATTTTTTTCTGCCTGATAATTGTCTACAACAGTACTGGTAGAGAAGATATTCAAGGACTCTCAGGACTTGCTTCAAGACAACCGTTAGTTGCTTTGGTGATGGTTTGCTCTCTGTTTTCTTTAGCAGGCATGCCAGTGTTTGCAGGATTCACTAGTAAATTTTATCTGTTTAATGCTGTAGCATCCCAGGGATTTTTACTGTTGGTTGGGGTGGGGATTATTGCAAGCCTGATCTCACTGTACTATTACTTGACCGTAGCACGGTATTTGTATATTGAAAAAATCTCCGATAATTCAATGATATATGTTTCATTTAACAGTAAATTAATTCTTATAGCATTATTAATGTTTATGATTTTAGGGGGAGTCTATCCTTCACCTTTGATGGATTTGATTCAAACTGCCACCGATTCCATCTTAAAAATAGACTAATTCCTCTGATAGACTGAACGGTGGATTTCTAATTACACTGAGAGAAAGGAGATGAAATTGGCTCATTCAATAGATTGGCCTGAAGAATATAAAAGAGGCCTTGTTGTAGTAGCTCATGCCGATGATGCGGAATATGGTTGTTCAGGCACAGTAGCTCGATTAATTGCTGAGGGTTGGGATATGGCCTATGTCTTGTGCACTGACGGGAGTAAAGGCAGTAGTGACCCTGACATAACGGAAGAGCAATTATCTGAGATTAGAAGGGAAGAGCAAGAAAATGCAGGAAAAGTTTTAGGCTTATCTAACGTTGCCTTTTTAGGACATCCTGATAGTTATTTACAGCCTACCTTAGATTTAAGAAAGGACATAGCTAGAGAAATTCGTCGACAAAAGCCGGATGTGGTCATCTGTCAATATCCCATGAGAGTTCTAGACGGTGGGTTTGGTTCTGGGCATCCAGATCATATGACTGCGGGCGATACCGCCCTTTCGGCTATATTTCCAACTGCTAGAGATCACATGACTTTTCCTGAATTGATCAAAGAAGGATTTGAGCCTCATAAAGTCGCAGAAGCATGGATAATGGGGCATCCAGAACCTGACCTTTGGGTTGATATAAGTGACCATATGGAGACTTCAATAAAAGCTTTGACGGCTCACGTGTCTCAGATGGGTGGCAGACCATATGATGAGGTATTGGAAAGGATGATGGAATGGCGCGGAGAAAGAGGTAAAGGCAAAGGAATGCCACAGGCAGACGCCTTTAAACGGATTTATTATAGGGGATAAAACCAAATAACAAAGGAATAAAAATGAAACCTGTTATTAAAAATTATAGAGAGCACTCTAACCCAATTTTAGGTAAGAGTGATGGAGTCCCGAATTATGTGATGCTCTATGTTCAGCATGCACCAGGGGAATCCTCACCTTTTCATACTCATCCATGGGAACACCAGGCTTTTATCACTGAAGGGTCCGGAGTATTGTTTTTTGGTGGCGAGGAATATCCTATAAAACAGGGTGATTGTGTCCATGTACCTGAGGATGTTGAGCATCAGTTTAGAAACACGGGGGATGTCCCGATGAACAGGGTTACGGTAAACCCATTAAAATCAGAAGAGTAGATTTATTTTAGTCCGACTCGTTGAATTATTTGAAGGAGTTCATTAAAAGTCTTTTCGGCAAGTTGGCCTGCAGGGTGCCTAACAATTGGGTGACTGATTAATCCCCGATGGTGGATACCGGCTTTCCGAATGGCAAGACCAATTCCCTCCTGTTGCTCGAATTGTATGAGGGGAAGATGGTCATAGAATAGCTTTTCAGCAAGATTAGAAGCCCCTGTTTTATGATGGTTGCAAATTTGTACCAATACTTCAGGGTACGCAAACCCAGTCATAGCTCCTATAGAACCTCTCCTTAATTCATCTAGAAGAAATACTCCGCCAAGCCCGCCAAAGATTCCTAACCTATCTTGAATTTTATTACGAATAGCACTTATTTTTGTTGGGGTTGGCGGGTCTTCGAGTTTGAGGTATTTCACATTTGGTATTTCGTCCGCTACCCTGACTACAAAATCGACAGGCATTTCCACCCCTGATGTCTGCGGGTAGTCTTGCATTACGATGGGGATAGATATTTGTTCGGCTAATTGGTAGTAATATCCGAATAAGGCATCTAAGTTGGCCTTTGGCATTGAAGGTGCTGAAACCATGACCGCAGCTGCACCCATTTGTTCAGCCTCTTTACTTCTTTCTATCATTGCTTTTGTCCCATTGGCCGTGGTTCCTAAAGTTACAGGTAGATTGTCGGCTGCATCTATAATTGTTTCTGCAATCTTTGTTCGTTCCTCATCGGATAGACGTGCAGCTTCACCCATCACTCCCAAACCAACGACTCCCGTGCAACCAGAGGATATTGCCTCGGCAACTAAATTAGGTATTGATTCATAGTCCACCTCTTCTTTTTGGTCGAAGGGGGTTGCTAACATCCAATGCATTCCGTAGAAAGAGTTAAGCATATGGGTCTCCTATTGGTAGCAAATTGTTCTTATACGATGATTCTCGCTGTCAGCTATGTAAGTTATTCCTGAGAGGTCCGTTACCACACCATGAGGCCGGGCGAGCCCAGCCATGGTAGAAGGACCGCCATCTCCCCCTGATCCTAAAGTTCCCCCCGCGATGGTGTTGATAATGTTATTTTCTCTATAAATGATTCGGAGAGCGTGATTTTCTGTGTCTACCACCAATATATTTCCATCGCTGTCACACCTTATGGCTTTGGGACCATTGAGCAAGGCATATTTTGCATCTTCGCCGTCACCGGTGTAGCCTCTTTCTCCTGTTCCAGCAATAGTGCTGATTATTCCGTCTGTGTCTATTTTTCGGATTGTATTTCCTTCTCTTTCACAGATGTATATATTGCCAATTTTATCAGTGCACACTGCCCTGGCACCAAATATTCCAGCATGTATTGCCGGGCCTCCATCCCCTGTGTGTTCTTTCACCCTGGTCCCAGCTACGGTCGAAATGATCCCAGTATTGGTATCAAATTTTCGTATTCTTTGGTCTTGCACATCTGCTATCAATAAGTGGCCGTCATTGTTTATGGCACAGTCATTAGGCTCTATCATTGCTGATTTAGTTGCTGAAATCCCATCCTCTCCAGAACCTGGTTTACCCGTACCAACGATAGTTCTTATTTTATTAGTAGATTTATCGATCACCCTTATAGATGGGTTGAATCTTTGGCATATGAAAACGTTTCCTATTTTGTCTACTTGTATTGCATATATTTCATCTATCGAGGCTTGTTTGGCATATCCTCCATCACCGGTGTGGCCCTGCAGACCAGTCCCGGCAAAATTTTCGATGATGCCTGAATCCAAATTTAAGCGTCGCACCCGGAAATTAAAACAATCGGCGATATATAGATATTTTCCAGTCGGATCAATGTCTACATGGAATGGATTATCCATTGTGGCCTCTTTGGCGAGGCCTCCGTCACCACTATATCCTTTCTCACTGGTGCCAACTATGCTTTGTATTACAGAGCCCAAATTTTATTCCCTGAATATTCGCCATTTTTTTCCACAAATCATTCTATATCACCGGTAAAATATTATAGGAAGAATGTGTAAATATTAATATAAGTAGTAAGTGTATGAATAAATTATTATTTTCTTTGATGGCTTTATCGTCCTTCTTGTTATTTGCTTGTGGGTCCGATTCAGAAATAGATTCAACTGCAACAGTAGAAATTGAAAATACCGCCATTGTTGAGACGATCTCTACTGCCACACCTGTAATTACCCAACCAACCCCCATCACACCGATAGCTACCCAACCGATGATTACTCAAATTGTTGAACCAACAAAGGTGCCTCAAGAATCCATAACCCAAGATAACAAAATTGGTTCTGTGGAGCCGGATTCAAGATCAGTGGTTGAAATCATTTCCGGTCTGAAAGAAGAACTAAACAACGGGTATTCCCATCATTCAATTTTGAATATGAATATGACGATTTCATTTGACGATTACTTGGAAGATATGCCATTGCTAATGGAGGGAGATGTTCAAAATTCTCGTAATTTTAAAGGGGTCACCTCTTTTGAAGATAATAATCAAATCGAAATGATCGAAATGATCGTCTATGATCAAGATACTTTTGCCAAATATCCCGATACCAAATATTGGATCCAGTTTCCAGAAGGCCAAACCCCTGTAACCCCCATATCGATAATTGAATTGCTAAAAAACAATTTTGTTCAAGGGAAACTTACTGGTATTGAAAAATCTGGTGGTGTCTCCTCTCAACATATTAGCAGTGAACTTGAGGCAAAGATTTTTGGTGAGTTGCTGCCAGTACTGGACGACTCCACAGGTAATTTGCAAGTAGATATGTGGGTTGAACCTGATAGCTCGCAAATAGGTAGAGTATTAATTAATGGATTGGCTATAGGAGGACCTAGAGTTAAAGGTCCTGAAGGACAAGAGGTAACGATTAAGGTTGATATTGAAATGTCATCATGGGATTTTGGAAAAGTGGTTGAGTTATCTAAACCAGATTTACCAGGTACTCCAGAAGCAATGATTTGGGATATGGCCCCCAAATTTACCTTAGAGGAAGGAAAAGATTATTTTGCCACTATTGATATATTTGAAGGAGGTGAAATAAAGATTGATCTTCTGGAAAAGCTAGCTCCAGTAACAGTGAATAATTTTGTTTTTCTCTCCGAGCAGGGATATTACGATTGGGTTACCTTTCATAGAGTAATCCCAGATTTTATGGCCCAAGGTGGTGATCCTTCTGGTACCGGTAGAGGAGGTCCTGGGTATTATATCGATAATGAATTTCACCCTGATGCCAGACATGATTCTGCAGGGGTAGTGTCGATGGCGAATGCAGGTCTTTTGCCAGATGGACAAGGAACGAATGGAAGTCAATTCTTCATCACATTCATAAAGACGCCTACTTTGGATGGAATAAATTCGGATGGAACTTTGAAAGATTGTAGTCAAGGTTCTTGTCATTCAGTATTTGGAAGAGTTGTAGAAGGCATGGATGTGTTAGCTAACATAATTCCCCGAGATCCTGCGACCGCTAATTTACCTGGTGATGTAATTCGTACGATTCGAATAACATTTGTTCCGAAATAATTTTAGGAAAGTTTGAGGAATTGTTCACCAAAGGCAACCGAATTTTTGAAGTAGTTCATACTTCTTAATTCATCAACGGGTCTTATCGGCAATGTATTTTCTGAGGCATCACTAAGTTTAAGTTTCCAAAATCCAACGTCGTACCACTGGCCATCCTTATATCCTGCGTTAGTCATCAAATAATCTTTGGTAAATCCAAAATGTTCATGAAGCGAAACACTTGGATCGTTTGGAAGAGCAATAACTCCATAGGCGGAGGTGAATCCTTGTAGTTTCAGACATTCCAATAGTGAGGCGTAGAGAGCTTTCCCAATTCCTAAACCGTGGGCTGCTTCTCTAACATATACTGTTGTTTCCACTATCCAATCGTAAGCACTTCTGTCTCGGAATTTACTTCCATAGGAATAACCCATTATTTCGGTTTCATGCTCACAAACGAGTGAAGTGTATATTTCCGACACCTTTTTCATTCGCCTTTGCATTGCGGTTCCGTCAGGAGGGTTCGTTTCAAAAGTAATTGGAGTATTCATTACATACGGATAATAGATGGCCGCCACTTGACGAGCGTCCCTTTTAGGATTTGCTAGTCGGATGACGGCCATTTTTAATTAGGTATCTCTATTGTAGCGCTATTCCTTTGGCACTTGCGGAGGAGCCGGGTTAGCCATATCCATTCCTAGTGTCCCCGAGAACATTGCATCTATTTCTTCAACAGTCCATCTACCATTCTTCCTTAAGGTTCGTTCTTCCGTAGGGTTACTCATTAAAGAGATTTGTCCCCCCTGACAATGGAAGACATGACCATTTACATCCTTGGCTTCATCTGAGGCCAGCCATGCTACCATGGGAGCAACATCTTCAGGGTCACGGTTTAACTCCAAAGGAGTCACTGCAGAGTTCGCCTGAATTCCGCTTGAAGCTCTGATATCCCTGGCAGATTGAGGGACTGTTTGTGTCATCCTAGAATTTGCCCCAGGGGATATAGCATTGACAGTTACACCATATCTGCCTAGGTCACGTGCGATAGCTCTGGTAAATCCTGCTATACCATCCTTCGCAGCTCCGTAATTTGCTTGACCGGAATTGCCGTACAAACCTGAAGTGGAAGAGAAATTAATTATTCTGCCACTGCGCTGTTGTCTGAACAGTATTGAAGCAGCTTTAGCTACAGTGAAGGTTCCTTTCAGATGAACAGCAATAACTGCATCCCACTCTTCCTCTGTCATGTTGAACAGCATTCGATCTCTAAGAATTCCAGCCACGGCTACAACGATATCTAGTTTGCCGAAGCTGTCTAGAGCTGATTTGATAATATTTTCCCCACCGTCCATCTCGGAGACAGAATCGTAGTTAGCGACTGCTTCACCTCCGGCTGCCTTAATTTCATTTACAACTTCGTCGGCTGGGGCGACAGAATCCCCGCTGCCATCTACGGCACCACCAAGGTCGTTTACCACTACCTTTGCGCCCTCTTCCGCGAGTAATAAGGCTATACCACGCCCTATACCGCGACCTGAACCGGTTACTACTGCTACTTTATCCTTAAGAAGGGTTCCCATCTTTCTTACTCCTGACTTTTTTACTCTTAATACCTATCTGAACCATTAACACTATTTGGGTGCTTGTGGTGGTGATGGGTTGACTAAGCCTTGTGTGAGATGCTGTGGAGCTAGTTCTCTAAGTTCCTCTACATCCCACCTTCCTTGTTTGAATATGGTGCGAACTCGGCGTGGCAGGGAAAGCTTAGTAATTGCTCCTCCATATACGAGGAAGGTCTGCCCATTGATGCTAGCTGCCTGATCAGAAGCCAAATATGCTACGAATGGTGCGACATCCTCCGCTTCCATCTGAGTTGTTGGTGGAGGTGCTTCCCTATCATCGGGCCGATCAGCTCTTAATTGTCTAGCCGAATCGGGAACAGACTGAGTCATTCTAGTGTTTGCTCTTGGAGAAATAGAATTTGCTGTTACCCCATATCGGCCTAGGTCTTTTGCAGCTACCTTGGTGAAACCTGCGATTCCGGATTTGGCAGCTGCATAGTTACCTTGTCCCGTATTCCCTATCAAACCAGACTCTGATGCGAATGTTATTATTCGGCCACTTCTTTGCTGACGATACAAGATTGAGGCATATTTGCAAACTGTAAAAGTGCCTTTTAAATGAACCCGAATAACATCATCCCATTCCTGTTCTGTCATATTGAAAATCATTCTGTCTCTTAATATTCCAGCTACCGTCACTACGATGTCTAATTTGTCATAGTTGTCCAAAGCCGACTTGACGATAGCCTCTCCACCTTCCATTGTAGATATATCAGTGTAGTTCGGTGTGGCTTCTCCTCCTGCAGCTTTTATCTCTTCCACGACTTGTTCTGCTGGGGTATTTGAACTGCCTTCTCCATCTAATGCAGCACCGATATCATTTACAATGACTTTGGCTCCTTCCGAAGCCAATTGTTTCGCTACTCCTGCCCCTATCCCTCTACCAGATCCTGTGACTATTGCAACTTTACCGTCTAGGTAATTCGCCATTTTTTTCCTCCTGAAATTCGTTCGCAAGACAAAATTGACCTTATCATTAGCGCGCAACGTTCATTGTGCCACAAATGGACAGATATTGTCATAGTTGGTTTAGTTTATTTATTCTGAACTAAAATGTTATTAAACACTCTAAATGAAAAAAAGATTGGTACTACTGTGCATATTGTTTTATACAGACCTGAAATTCCGTATAACACCGGTAATATAATTCGGCTTTGTGCTAACGTTGGGGCTGAATTACACCTGATCCATCCGTTGGGATTTGAACTCACAGAATCTAAATTAAGAAGGGCGGCTTTGGATTATTCCGATTTAGCAGTTGTGACGGAGCATGAAAACTTGGAAGATTACAAAAACATGTACCCTGATAGAATCTTTTATGCTACATCAGCTCGCTCCCGAAAATATTACAGTGAAATAGAATTTGGAAGTAAAGACACATACATATTCGGTCCAGAATCGTCAGGAATACCACCTGCAGTCCTAGATACAATTCCAAGAGAAAGGCATCTGTTGATTCCTATGAAACCAGGAAATAGGAGCCTGAATATTGCAAATGCGGTTTCCATAATAGTTTATGAGGCTTGGAGACAGAACAATTTCGAAAATGCGGGTCCTCCTAGAACAATTTCTGTATCAGAAAATTAAAATACTGAAAAGAGGAGTAGATTTATGGGACGCTCCAATTGGCATTATGAGCACCCTCCGGCGTGCACTTGTGTTAAATGTGTTGAAGAAAGGCAAAAAAATGGTTCTGGCGGAATTTTTCAGATCATAAAAAGGTTAATATTCTTCAGAAGAAAGTAGGAGAAAAGTTTGAAGCGGATACAGCAAAGTCATATTGAAGAAATGATTGATCATGCAAAAGAACATGATCCTAATGAATGTTGTGGGATATTGGCTGGGACCGGTGAGGACATAACTCATATATATCGGGTTAAAAACTCGACGCCAAGCCCATTCAGATATGTAATGGACCCAAAAGAACAATTTGAAGTTATGAAGAATGCTGACGATAACGGTCTTGAATTATTGTGCTTTTATCATTCGCATACTCACAGCCCAGCTTTTCCATCAGATACCGATGTTAGGATGGCGGTCGAATCCGGTTGGGTTGATTTCGGGTATGCACTGGTTTCGTTGGAAGAAAAAGATAGACCGAAAGTTAATTTTTTTATCATCGACTCTGAAGGAACTGTTATCCCTGAAGATTGTGAAGTAGTCTAATCTTGTTGGTTATGCTGAGCGAGCATCACCGGACCTTCGCTGTGGGTGACAATCCCGTCTTCTATCGACATTGACATTTTTTTCCCAGGGTTCGGACTTCCAAAGGTTTCGCCTAAGGGAAATATTTCTACCTTTGCCTTGCCGGGGTATATTTCGAGTGTCCCGACGGTTCCTAGCCGCAATTCTTTATGTTGTGGGAATGTGATACTGCCAGAATTGATTAGAAGCACCCCATCTCTATATTCCAGGCGTTCTTGATGAGTGTGCCCGGAAATCATGATTTGTACCGGCTTTGGAAACAATTTTTGAAGGTCATGGATGGGCCGAAATTGTCCTTCTAAACTATGGATCATTCCAATGGACCATCCGTCTATCTCAAGAACCTGAACCTCTTTCATCCGAGGATCAGGAATTGGATCATTATTGCCTGTAGAACAAATAACAGGAGCGAACTGTTCGCACCAATCAAGAACAATTGGTGAAGTTAAATCTCCACCATGAAGAATTAAATCTACACTAGAAAGAAATTCTCCTGGAAGATCACCTAATTCATCCAAAGTTCTGACCCGTCCGGGTAGATGAGTGTCCGTTATTAATCCAATTAACATCCGAAGAACTATAGTTTCGATTTACTGAGTTATCAATAGGTTATGAGAGGGTATACTTTTTAAGTTTATTGAACCATTTATATTTGAAAGCAAATACAAATGTTAACAGTGCGTACTGACTCATTGAGAATATGATGGTAGGAATCATGTCCACATTTTGATTTGGGGTGATGAAAAGAGAAGAACTTGGTATCACTGAATCTTCCAAACCAACTATTAAATGTACCCATAAATTATTTGCAATATGTATACCGACAGCTAACTCTATTCCACCGTCAATTAATGTTATTAATCCCATAAACATACCAACCAGAAAAACCGAAATGAGATATGTTCCGACACCGTATGACCACGGTTCAGGATTCATTAGATGCAAGAAAGCGAAAAGTGATGAAGTAATAATTAAGATCAGTACACGTGATTTAAGCAGCAATGAAAAGCCTTGTAATAGATATCCTCTAAAAAACGCTTCTTCTAAACCTGCCTGTATTGGGACAAATATTAAAGCGATTAAAGTAATTAGCAATAAATCTGGGACATCGCCCCTGAGTTTCAATTCTGAAGTATTAGTTAGAAGTGTGATCGCCAAGGGAATCACTGCGAACAAAAAAAAGGTGTTTAGTCCAAACAAACTTCTTTTGTAATCGAATTGAATCCGTTCAGTTAATACCTTCAAAAGATTTTTATTGTGCAAAATTTTGAGGAAGAAATAAAAGCTTGCAGCACCAATTAAAAAGGTGGTGTGCATGAAAAGAAAATTAGGTGCTTTGGAAGGACCTGTTATTACTAGTTCGTCAAGGTTACAACTGTAACCAGCTACTTTTACGATCTTTAGGAGCCAGCAAAATCCGACTAAAGGGAGCGAGCCAATTACTTGCCAAACTATGATGAATATAACTGTAAAAACTATCCATATCCACCAGTTATTTTTGCCGGTGGAGGAGTTATCCAGAAAAGATAGCGTCTCGGATTTTATATATGCACCACAGTTTTGGCAGTAGGAGGCTACCGAAGAGGAAATCCAGTTCCTACAGTTCAGACATATTTTTGAAGTCTCTCGAATCGTTTCGTCCATATTATGAGGGTATCTGACAAATATATTTTGGACAATAAAACTTAATTTTCAATATTTCATTGACGGCTTAGAAGGCATGTGCTAACTTCATTTTCATTACTAATAGCACAAATTTTTTCGAGGACTAACTTATGGCTCAGACGAGGGAAGCTGCAATTGTAGGAATACACGAATACCCATTAAGGGTGGCGCCTGGCGTTAGCGCTTTGCAAATAAAGGCCGCATCTGCATCCAAGGCATTAGAGGATGCCGGTTTGTCATGGCAGGATGTAGACGCTGTTTATGACACCGGGTCCCACCAAAATATCGGAGGACTTGGGATTTCGGAATATTTTGGCCTGAATCCAAGATTGATTGATAACACGAGCGTTGGCGGCACTTCGTATGAGGTTCAAGCTCATCATGCTGCTACTATGATAGCTTCTGGCAAGGCTAATGTTGCCTTGTTAACATATGGGTCCACAGCTCATTCGGATCGTCGAGCAATAGGAACTGCTGGAGCGACTGGTCAAGGATCCCCAACTCCCTTCAATAACATGGAAGACCCTTGGGGAATGACGTTGATATCTGGATACGGCATGGTGAAAGCCCGCCATATGCATCAATATGGCACCACAAATGAGCAGTTCGCAGAGATTTCGGTGGCCACTAGATATCATGCCATGCGCAATCCTGAGGCTGTGGAAGCTATGACAGCCCTTGAGTTTGTTGGGGTTAATGAAATCACCACCCAGGATGTTCTAGATTCAAGGATGATTGCTTGGCCGCTTCATCTTTTGGAGTGTTGCATGGTATCGGATGGTGGTGGAGCAGTTGTGATCGCGTCCAAAGAAGTTGCAAAGAATTGCAAAAAATCTCCTGTATGGATTATCGGTGGTGCCGAAGCTACGAAATATAGAGAGAATGGAGGGGATATCACTGTAAGTGCTGGTGCTCAATCAGGACCTAGGGCTTTTGAAGACGCTGGAGTATCACCAAACGAAATTGATGTTTTGATGGCATACGATTCATTTTCCATAACCGTAATGTGCATGATTGAAGATTTAGGATTTTGCAAGAAAGGTGAAGGTGGAGATTATGTCAGTCAAGGGATACTGAAGTTTGATCAAAAAGGGGGCCCCGCTCTTAACACAGATGGGGGAGGGCTATCTTCAAATCACCCGGGTGAGAGGGGCATTTTCCTTTTGCTTGAAGCGACCAGACAGATGAGAGGAGAATCAACTTCCCAAGTGGATGGTGCCAAACTTGCTGTTGCCGTTGGGAATGGTGGTCAATTGGGAGCTAGGCATGCAACCTCACCAACCATTCTTGCCGCGGATTAGTAAATCAGGAGAATTATAAAATGACATTGAGACCTCAGCCTAGATTTCCAGAACCTGACACCGAGCCATTTTGGGAAGCGACCAAGGAAAAAAATCTTGTTTACCAAACATGTGATAATCCAGATTGCACCGATAAGGTGATTTTTTACCCTAGAGCCCACTGCGACACCTGCGGTGGTTTAAAGACCAGTTGGAACACCTCAAAAGGCGAAGGTGTTGTGTACACATACAGTGTTGTAATGCAGAGTCGACATCCGGCCTTCAAAGATTTAGGGCCATATGCTGTGGCCTATGTAGATCTAGATGAAGGCTTTAGGATGATGACCAATGTTATAAATGTGGATAACCCAATTAGTGATATACAGATTGGTATGAAGGTTAAATTAGTTTGGCAGGAACAAGGTGAAGGAGAGATCTCACTTCCAATGTTTGAGCCTGCCTAAATTTTAGCTGCTCTTGAAAAAGGTTAATCACGAATTCATATCAGCCTTCTTGAAGTATTAGCTTAAGCGAATTTAAGAAGGGGGATTTATGCAGCATCACCCAGTGCCACTTAAAGCGACTCTGGATTCCTTACCTCCACTTTGGCCTCAGGATGTGCTACCTCAAATAAGAACAATATTAACTGAAACTCCATCTATGGTTTTCGTTTTGGATGACGACCCGACGGGGGCTCAAACTGTCCAAGATGCCTCATTTTTAACTGAATGGACTCGTGACATGCTACTTTCCGAGTATCATCAACCTGAGAAGGCAACCTTCCTGCTGACAAACACAAGGGCAAAAACGGAAGCGGAGGCAGTGGAGATAAATACCACACTCGGTAGGGAATTTGACCAACTAGCAAATTACTTGAAGATACCCATCTCAATAATATCCAGGTCAGATTCGACTCTCCGTGGACACTTTCCTGCAGAATTGCATGCTTTGGCGAAGGGAATGGGGAACTCCCATGATGGTATTGTCTTTATCCCTTTTTTTATTCAAGGGGGACGTTACACGATTGATGATATCCAATACGTCGCAGGGGAAGGCATGCTGGCGCCGGTAGGACAAACGCCCTTTGCTAGAGATTCTGCATTTGGTTACGAATCATCAAATTTACGTGATTGGATAGAAGAAAAAACTTTTGGGAAAGTTCTGGCTAAAGATGTATTGAGTGTTTCGATAGACGATATCAGAATTGGTGGTCCAGATGTGGTGGCAGAAAAACTAAAAGATATGAAATCCAGCGATATATGCATAATTAATGCAGCAGATATGAGAGATTTGGATGTAGTGGCTCTGGCAATGTTGACTTTGCAAAATATCTATGGGAAAAATTATTTAATACGTTCTTCTGCTTCGTTTGTTAGATCTCGACTTGGGCAAGAGGAACGACCTATCCTTACCAAGAAAGAAATGGGATACACAAGAAAAGGGGGGGCGCTCATTCTCGTTGGTTCTCATGTGCCGGGTAGTACTTCTCAGCTAGAGAGTCTCCTAAATCTACCGAATGTATATGGTTTGGAGTTGGACGTACATAAAGTTCTTCAACATGACAAAGAGCAAATAATTTCGATAACTGAACAAACCGATAGACTTTTGGCAGAATCGAAGGATATTGTTATTTATACGAGTCGAGAAGTCGTAACCGGATCGTCTCCTGATGAATATTTAGAAATAGGGACTACTATCACCGAGGCGATAACAGAAGTCGTTTCTGATATCACAATCACCCCAAGGTACATTATATCTAAAGGCGGTATGACATCCTCAAATATCATTGTTAATGCCTTGAAAATAAAAAGGGCCACTGTTCTTGGGCAAATTGCTTCTGGAGTTTTGGTATTACAGTTGGGTTTGGAATCCAAATACCCAGGATCTAAATTAATTCTATGGCCTGGAAATGTAGGCGGGCCTACAGCTATTTCAGATGTGGTATTGAGGATGAGGACTTAGAGTATCAGATGTTTGCAACCTCTTCAGATATTTTGAAATGGGCAGATTCTCAGCATGTCGCGATAGGCGGCTTTAATGTTTACAATTTTGAGGGAATAAAGGCTGTTATAGAAGGGGCCGAAGAAGAGGAAACTCCGATAATTATTCAGATGCATCCGGCATCGCTTCAGAGGGGAGCTAAGCCTCTAATGGCTATGGCATTGGAGGCAGCCAACCTATCCAAAGTACCAGTTTCTATTCATCTTGATCATGTAGATAGTTTGGAAGTTGTTAAGGAGGGTATTGATTTCGGTCTTCAGTCTTTCATGCCCGATGGATCAATACATAACTATCAAGGAAACGTGGAATTTACCCGGTTATGTGCTCGAATAATTAAGGATAATGAAGGTTTTGTAGAGGGAGAATTAGGCCGGCTTTCGGGTACTGAGGATGGTACAACCATTGAAAATTACAAGTCACTTTTGACAGATCCGTTGCAAGTGATCGATTTTGTGTCCAGTACTACGATTGATGCCCTTGCGGTCTGTGTTGGTAATGTACATGGGAAATACCTCTCTGAACCAAAGTTGGATTTTCAGCGGTTGTACAGAATACGTGAAGCTACAGAGATCCCGCTCGTAATGCATGGTGCGTCAGGTCTACCGAATGAAATTATTTCAGAATGTATACGTGCCGGGATATCAAAATTTAATGTTAATACTGAGTTAAGACAGGCATACATTTTGGGTATGTCAGAAGCTGTAGACCAAGGAATGTCTGATTTAATATCCGTGATGAATTTATGTATTGTTAAGATGAGAGAAGTAGTGGTGTCTAAAATTCGCCAGTATTCATTTATATAATGATTAGATACCGCATTTAATGTAAAAACCGTCACCAATCGCCAGTTTTTATGAAATCAGCTATTCTTTCTCCTATCAACATTGCCGCAACGTTAGTGTTTGCTCTAGGACAATCTGGCAATATGGAAGCATCAGCAATCCTCAATTGTTCAGTTCCATATACGACACCATATTGGTCTACAACCGCTTCCGCATCTGACTTTGGACCCATTTTGCAGGTACCCGAAATGTGATGCATAGTCAAAACGTTTTCCAGCATCCACCGATCAAGTAAGTCGTCGTTGTTTATGGTGATCTCATCTGGAGAAAGTCTCGCAACTATGGTGTCGGTGAAACTGGGTGCCTTGGCTATTTTGTCGGCGAGCCTAACCCCTTCTCTTAATCTTTTAAGATCATATTTATGGCTTAACAGGTTGTAGTCTAGGATGGGTTGTGTATGAATATCGGTGGATTGAAGTGAAATTCTGCCCACACTTTCAGCTAGATATATTCCTACAGAGATCATGAGCGCACCGACATCACCTATTTCATGACTAAAACGCATAATCATGATCATGTCGTTTTGGTATTTGGAATCTTGGGAGGTGTACCGCAAGGCGACTTTTTGCGGACCTATTTTTTGTTTTGGTTTGTTGAATGAAGAATGGGGTGTCCATGTAGTGTGAACTGTTGGGTGATCTCGAAGATTTTTTCCTACACCGGGTAGATCACTTACTACACTAATGTGGAATGGCGACAATAATTTTTCTGATCCAATGCCGGATAGCATTAAAATTTGAGGTGTTGCTATTGAACCCGCTGATAAGATTACCTCTGTTCCTTCAACTTTGAAAATTTCACCACCACTGATCACTTCAACACCGGTTGCTACATTTCGATCAAATACGATTTTTTGGGCGACACAATTTGGCTTAATAGTTAAATTCAGGCGATGTCTACTTTGAGAAAGGTAACCAAGCGCAGTACTGAATCTTATGCCGTCAGGGTTGTTAAGAGGATATGGTCCGACACCCGTTGCGTCCGGTAGGTTGTGATCTATATTTTCCTCGTAGCCTAAATATTTACAAGCTTTATAGAAAGCCAATTGGTCATCAGTTAAGGAATTAAGAGGATGTCTTTTTACTAAAATAGGCCCATCTTGACCGTGAAAGTCGCCGTCATAATCTAGGTCTGTTTCAATTTTAAGGAGGTAAGGCAGGCATTCTTTAAAACTCCACCTGTCATTGCCCCATTCAACCCATCTTTCAAAATCCTCTGGTAGTGGACGTAGAAAAACCTGACCATTTATGGCGCTAGTACCTCCTGTTACCTTTCCACGAGGAATGGGCATGGTTTTTGATAATGTGGAAGCTGTACCGGTAAATTGCCAATCATGAATACCACCTACAACTATGTCAGGTCCAGTTCCCCATCCATGTTTTAAATCAAAGGGTAAGGTTCCAAAATCTGGATAATCTGGCCCAGCTTCCAATAGGAGAACGGAACAATCAGGATCCTCTGACAAACGAGATGCCAGAACTGCCCCGGCAGAGCCGGCGCCTATAACAATCTTGTCGTACTTCACTTTGCACTCCTCATCGATTATAAAAAGAAGAAGCTATCGCAAAAAGACCTGATGGAATATAAAACGTTCCAACGGATGAAATACTTATAAGGATAAACACTACAAAAATGATTGACACGGCCCACGAGTAAGATTTCCATCTAAGAATCAAGGTTTTGTGATTATTGTTGGCAGCCTTAGCCATTATTGAAGAAAAAATACATACTCCGGATAAAACCCAAGGTAATATTATGACGAAAAGACCTTGTGGACCCAACGCTTCAAAGATAGTTTTATTTGTCTGGAATTGTTGGGTGAAATTGCCAGAATCTGTTATTTGCTCGAAGTCACTAATGACTGGGAAAAAGAGCAATAATAGACCTGCTAGCATGGCTGCAATGTGTGAAAACCCAGCGAGGATTGTTGATTTATGAAGTAGGGTCATCGCCAATAATTCCCTTTATCTCGGCTACTAATTTTGGCAAAGAATCTTCTGTGGGGCCTTTTATAGACTCGGTAGCCGCTTCAGATATCGGAGTCTCCTCCGGGTTAATTTCTATTATTTTTCCACCGGAAGATGAAACTTCCCTTGGGAAACCAGCGGCTGGGTATACTGTTGCTGAAGTCCCAATGACCAAAATGCAGTCGGCCAGTCTAGTTTCATTTACACAAGTATTTAAGGTCGAAAACGGAATGGGTTCACCAAACATTACAGTATCTGGTTTCACGATTCCTAAGCATGTATTACATTTGGGAGGTAGGTTTTGTTTCCAATCCAATCTTATTTGGTCAAACTCATCTCGATGCCATCTCATATCACAATTGACACATCGTAATTTGATTCTATTTCCGTGTATTTCGGTCACATTCTTGGATCCGGCAATGTGATGTAAGTTGTCTATATTTTGAGTAATTTGGTGTTTTAAAATATTAAGTTTTTCAAGATTTACCAATGCTAAGTGGCCAGGGTTTGGTTTTGCTTTTTCAATTGCCTCTCGAAATTGAGTTCTTTCAGGATCAACTTCAGAATTTAGGTTTTGTTCCCACCATGCTTTAGGGTCGGCAAGAAAATTTTCGTATCCGTTGTTGGGTGGTTCACCTAATTTTGTCCATAATCCGCCGGCACCTCTAAAAGTAGGTATTCCACTTTCAACTGATAATCCGGCACCAATCAAGGCTATGGTATATCGAGATTGAACTATTATTTTGGCAGCAGCAGATATTGATTTTTGTTTTTTAATTTCCATTTCCATTCAATTCTAAATTGTTTTTACGGAACCGTTTAAAACTTCCAATCTGTTGGAACTATTTACAAATGATTCCGGAATGTTACTCGGTTCAGCGGTAGTTAGAATAACTTGATCGTGCTTTTCTAGGTGTTCTACTAACTTTTCTCTGCGTGTTTGGTCTAACTCGGACATTACATCGTCCAGCAACAACACAGGTTTTGTAGTCCTACGGGCATATAAAAATTCTGATTCAGCCATCTTTAAAGCTAAAATAGCCGTTCTTGACTGGCCTCTAGAGGCGTACTTTGAGGCCTCCATATTATCAATTGCAAATATTAAATCGTCTCTATGGGGACCAATACTTGTAGATCCTTGGGCTATGTCCTTTCTTCTGGACTCTTCCAGATCCTTTAAGAAATTTTCCAGATCTATGTATTCAGAGAGATGATCTGTTCTCGCGTAACGAATACTCATTTTTTCATTTCTACCACCCATAAGTCTATGAAACGGAAGAGATGCGCCTTCTAATATTTTCACGGCTTCTTGCCGTTTTCTTGTGAGAAGAACAGCATTTTTTGCTAATTGTTGGTCCCAAAATGTTAGTTCGTTTGCCGAAGAGGAGCCGTCCCGTATCAATCTCAAAAGATGGTTTCTTTGAGTATTTGCTTTTTGATACTGCTGTATGGATGAAAGATATTCCTTGTCGACTTGAGAAAGTAGTATGTCAAGATATCTACGCCTCACAGACGGGCTACCATATATTAGGTCTAGGTCACCAACGCTAAATAAAACGGCGTTAACAATGCCTACCAACTCGGAAGATCTTTTTGGAGAACCGTTAATCCGTATAAATTTTTGTGCAACGAACCCGTGAATATTCTGTGATAGCTGGCACCTATAATGGATCTCGAGATTTTCTGATCCCTGGGTGTGTTCAGTAACACATCCGATTTTGGAGTAACTCAATTCCTGCTGGTTGAGTTGTAGTACAGAGGATTTGTTGATTAATTCTCTGTCAGTGGTGACTTTTGGTGACTTGGCAATGGCCATCATATAGATTGCCTCTAGAAGATTACTTTTGCCATGGCCATTTGCTCCTTGAATAACTGTGGTCCCAGGAGGCAACGCGAGTTCCAAACTGTCATAATTTCGAAAATTAAGAAGGCTTAAATGGGAGATGCGAATGAGAATTCTCCAAAGCAAGTGCAGTGTGTCGTAATCCGCTGTTATTGGAAGGATTTTAGCATGTTAGTTATATCGTGTGAGTTATATAGTTATTCTGAAAAGTTTTTGAAGGTTTAGGAGATTAGTATTGATGAAATCGGTAGTTGCGTTGGCAGGTGGAGTTGGAGGAGCTAAATTGGCCCTTGGGTTTTCTTATATTTTAGGTTCTGAGGAGTTGACAGTTGTGGTCAATACTGCTGATGATGACTGTTTCTATGGATTACATATTTCCCCTGACGTAGATACTGTTCTATATACCTTAGCAGGCGTATCCAATGCGGAAATGGGTTGGGGGCTTGCAGGGGAATCTTTTCGAACTTTAGAAAGATTGAAGGAATATGGTGTTGATGCTTGGTTTAATCTGGGCGATCTAGATCTTGCTACCCACCTCTACCGCACAAAAATGTTAGATGAAGGAAAAACATTGTCGGAGGTATGCCAGCGATTAGCAAAATCTTTGGGTGTTGAGCATAAAATATTGCCGGTGACTGACAGCTCCATAAAGACAATATTGGAAACACAAGACGGGATCATGAGCTTTCAAGAGTATTTTGTGAAAAATCGGTGTGAACCTATTGTCAAATCAATAGATTTTGATGGATCCTCAAATTGCACAGTTACCCCTCAGGTAAGAGAGGCTGTTCTAGATATGGATTTACTGGTGTTTTGCCCCTCAAACCCTTTTGTTAGTCTTGCTCCAATCCTATCGGTGCCAGGATTTAAGGAAATGATCGAGACGTTTTCTGGGAAATCTATTGGTGTTAGTCCCATTGTTGGCGGGGCAGCGATCAAGGGTCCTGCGGCAAAGATGCTTAAGGAACTTGGTCATGACGTATCCTCTGTGGGAGTTGCTCGCCAATACGTTGGGCTCTGCAACACATTCATTATCGATGAAAAAGATGTAGCTCTTAAGGAAGAGATAGAATCTCTAGGAATGGATGTTTTTGTAACCCAGACTATTATGGAAACAGATCAAGACAAAAAACAATTAGCTGAATACATACTAGAAATAAGCGCGTAAATAAGTGGATCAATTTTCTGTACTTATACCGATGAAAATTCCTAGTGAAGGTAAATCTAGACTGGCTGGTGTTTTAGATGAACCAAGTAGGAAGTTACTAATAATATCCTTGTTGGAAAGAGTTCTTGAAGCCTCTATGAATTCATCTAGCTGTGATGTTTATGTAATTGGAGGAGGTTTTGAAGTAGCCGATATCTGTAGGCGTATTGGTGCCAATTGGTTGAATTCAGATTCGGGGGATTTAAATTGTGATGTATCTAGGGGCATTGCTGAAATAGCTCAAGCAGGGAATGGAACGATATATTTGCCAGGGGACCTTCCGTTTGTTACCGCAGAGGATATTGACTCGGTGATCTTTCGCTCTGAAAATGGCGATTTAGCAGTTATAGTTGAATCTGAGTCTGATGGTGGCACTAACTGTGTGCTTTTTCCATATCAAACTAAACTAATTCCTTTGCTGGGTTCAGATAGTTATAGGAAGCACTGCGAGTACGCTGTAAACCATGGCATTCTTTTTGAATCGATTCGCCCAGCGGGATTACTTATAGATCTTGATACTACAAATGATTTAATAAAATGCCAACGCAAAGAAAAAGGATTCTTAAGGAATGTTGGAATTATTTGAAAATACTTGGTTAAAGTGGGTTTAAATATGACTAAATTAGGTGTGTTACTTCCTACCAGGGGATTGTTAATGACGGATGATCTTCCTACTAATATAGATGAGATCGTTGATATGGCGGAATCCGTAGAGGCTTCTGGGATTGATTCTATTTGGGTAGGGGATAGTTTGACTGCAAAACCTAGATTGGAGCCTTTCACGGCTTTATCGGCTATAGCTACTAGGACAAAAAATATACGACTGGGTACGGCTGTGTTACTTTCTTCTTTAAGACATCCTGTTCAGCTTGCTCATGTAGCGACTACGTTGGATTTAATATCAGAGGGCAGGCTTGTTCTTGGTATGGGAGTTGGGGGGGCGTTTAATGATGCTCAGAGGAAAGAGTGGCAGAATGTAGGAGTGGACCCTCGTAAGAGGGCTGGTAGGTTTGAAGAGTCCCTTAAAATTTTTAAACCCCTTACCAGGGGAGAGACGATCACGTTTTCTGGGAAGCATTTTGACGTGAAAGATATTTCCATTAAACCGGTTTCCCCTCAAACCAATGGAATACCAGTTTTGGTCGCTGCCCATGGTCGTTCCAAATTGGAGAGACAATATGAACGGGTCCTTCTTGGTGATGGGATAATATCGATATCAGATTTTCCAGATGAATATGAGATGGCCCTAAAGAAAGTGTCCCAATATTGCGAGCAGAAAGGTTCGCCATTTAAAAATTTAGAAAAAAGCTTTTATATGACAGTGAATATCGGAGAGAATAAAGAAAAATTGACCGAGGAGGCAGATCGGTTTCTGAAGTTATATTATGGGGTGAATATATGGCAGGAGAGATGGGGCCCTTGGGGGGCTCCTGAAGAGGTTTTGACCAGAATAAAAAGCTATGAAAATGTCGGTGCTGAAACAATAATTGTTAGGTTTGCCTCATTTGACCAAGCTGGGCAGCTTGACCTGTTTCTGAATAAGGTCGCGACCTACTTATAAAGGATATGATGGATTAAGATTTCAATTACCTGCAACCATTGTTTCAAAGTCGTGTTCCGAAATTATTTGGACTTCCAATTTAGCAGCTTCAGCCAGTTTTGAACCTCCATCTTGTCCAGCTAATAAATAATCTGTGCTTTTAGAAACTGAACTACTAACCTTTCCTCCGTATTTTTTAATTAAGTCTTGGATCTCTGTCCTGCTGTAATTCTCTAGTCTTCCTGTGACTACAAATCGGAGATCTGACAGCAAAGGAATGCCTTCAGAAGGGATGACGGTTTCAGATACCATATTTAATCCCGCAGATCGTAATTTATCAAGAATCTTTAGATTGTCAGGATTACCAAAATACTCAGTAATACTTTCGGATATTTTTGGACCAACAGAAGGAGTATTCAAGAGAGTTTCTTGATTACAGGCAACTAAATTATCGATGGAGGCGAATTGATTCAATAATAAAGATGATATCTCTGACCCGATATGTGGGATGCCTAAAGAGACCAATAATCTTTCAGGAGGTTGTTTTTTACTTTCATCTATAGCTATAAGGAGGTTATCAACACTTTTTTTACCCATCCGATCCAATTGTTCAAGTCTTTCCCTTTGCAAGAAATATATATCTGCTACGTCTTTAATGAGTCCGTTTTGTATTAGGGAAATACCTACTTTTCCTCCCATTCCTTCAATATCCATAGCACCTTTTCCTGCAAAGTGCTCAACGAGTCTTTCCAACTGTGCAGGGCAAGTAGAATTTGTGCAGTAGGTAGCTGCTTCATCTTTTCTGTTTACCAATATAGTGCCACAACTTGGGCATATGGCTGGCATTGCAAAGTATGTTTCGGCACCGGTTCTTTTATCTTTATCACTTCTGACTATCTGCGGGATGACTTCTCCGGCTCTTTCCACTACAACCCAGTCTCCAATTTTTAGATCTTTGGATTCTATATAGTCCGCATTGTGCAAAGTTGCCTGTTTTATAATGACACCTCCAACCTCTACGGGATCAAGTACAGCATAAGGGTTTATGCTCCCAGTTCTTCCCACATTTAACCTTATGTCTAGGAGTCTTGTTTGGGCCTGGACAGCTGGAAATTTATAAGCTGTCGCCCATCTCGGCTCCCTCCCTATAGTTCCTAAATGCTGTTGGTAATCCAACCGGTTCACTTTTACAACTATTCCGTCACAGTCATAATCTAACGAGGCAAGATTTTGGATCCAACTGGTGTGGTATTTGATGACCTCTTGTGTATCTTTTGCTAAAATATTATGAGGATTTATTTTGAACCCTAGGCTTCTCAGATAGTTCAAGGTCTTAAGTTGTGTGCCAAGACTGAGGTCGCTATCCATTTGTGCTAACGAATATATGAAAACATCGAGAGGTCTGCCAGCAGTCACATTGGAATCTAATTGCCGCAAGGATCCTGCAGCGGTGTTGCGGGGGTTGGCATAGGTGTGAAGTCCTTCCTGATCTCTGCGGGCATTGAATTTATCAAATTCAGATTTCGGGAAATAAACCTCACCTCTAACTTCAAGGGTTTGTGGAAATTCCCCTTGTAATTGTAGTGGGATGCTATTAATGGTTTTGAGGTTTAAAGTTATGTCCTCTCCTGTCATTCCATTTCCTCGCGTTGCACCTTGGATAAATAATCCATTCTCGTATCGTAATGAGACTGCTAGTCCATCATATTTAAGTTCACAGGCCATTTCGAAATTTGTATCATCTAACATCGAGTAGAGCCGGTGGTACCATGCTGTTAAATCATCATCTGAGAAGGCGTTTGAAAGGCTAAGCATCGGTATTTCATGTGATATTTCTGAAAATCCAATAAGTGGTGCGGCACCAACTCTTTGTGTGGGAGATTGGGTTGTAATTAGGTCTGGGAAGGTATTTTCTATATCCCGTAGTTCTGACATCAATTTGTCATATTGACCATCTCCAATTTCAGGAACGTTTTCCACGAAATATAGGTAATTATGACGGTCTATTACCGTCCGTAAGTGGGTTATTCTATTTGCGGCTTCTTTTCTATCCATAAATCCCCGATCAGAGCCTTGGTTACTTCATACTAACTTGATGGAAAAAAGTGCTCAAGGGTACATACGGCTACATCCGTTCCTTTTTCTCTGCTAGACTGCAAAATTATCAGAAGATATACTCATTGAGGAGATAGAATTACTTCTTCTTTAATTTTTGTCAAAACTAGAGGCCGATTAAACCCTTGCCTTACGCTCAAAGTATCCAAGATTTTGTGAATCAATATTCCGCTCTGAAAGCTATCGGGAATACCCCATTGGTTAAACTGGATCTTCCGTGGGATATAGGTAATTCATGTATTCACGCTAAGTTTGAACAATTAAATCCGGGCGGCTCAATAAAAGATAGGCCAGTGTTGCGGATGCTGGCAGAAGCCGTCATTTCTGGAAAATTGAAACAGGGTAAAACTATCCTTGATGCTACGTCGGGTAATGCTGGGATAGCATACGCCATGGTGGGAGCGATTTTGGGATTTTCGGTTGAGTTGGTGATGCCAGAAAATGCCAGTGAAGAAAGGAAAAAAAGGTTAAAGGCCCATGGGGCGAATCTCATATTTACTGATGCACAACTAGGATACGATGAAGCCTTATATGAGGTTAAAAGAAGGTACGCTCAAAACCCCGATAGATATTTCTACTGTGACCAATATAGTAATAATAACAATCCGTTGGCTCATTATGAAACTACGGCTGTAGAACTTTTGGAACAAGCACCTTTCGTTACTCATTTTGTTGGTGGGGTCGGTACTGGAGGTACCATTAGTGGGATTGGCCGAAGGTTGAAAGAAACGAACCCGTCAATACAGGTGATTTGTATAGACTTTGAAGAATGGCCTGGAGTAGAGGGACTAAAACCGCTAAGCGAGGGGCATATTATTCCTGAGACCTTTGATAGTTCAGTAGTGGATCGCATGATCACTGTGGATGTTGTGGAGGGATATGAAATATCTAATGAATTGGCAAAGAAGGGAATTTTCGTCGGCCAGTCATCAGGGGCTTATCTGCTTGGTGCCAAGCAGGTGGCGGAGGAAGTCAGATCTGGCCATGTGGTGACTATTTTTAATGATATCGGTGAACGATATTTCTCAACCTCCATGTGGGGATGACTTAAACATCTTCGACGAGTTCAAGTATCTTGTTAGGATGTTTTTCTCTGCTTTGTATACCAGTTACAATCTAGAAAGATACTGTCCAGCGATGTCGATTCCCACTAATCCACTGTAAGCGTCTGACAGTCGAGAAGTTAAAGGACCTGGAACAATTCCTGAATCACCGATGCTAGATCCGTTTATAGATGATACAGGGCATATGCAAAAGCTAGTTGAAGTGACGAAAGCTTCATCCGCAGTGTAGGCATCATACAAATCGATATCTGCTTCTCTGGTTTCAATGCCGAGTTCTTGTGCCAGTTCAATAGTAGTAGATCTACTGATACCTGCTAAAACAAACTGTTCCCTTGGGGTCACCACCACACCATCTTTCACTATAAAAAAATTACTTCCTGGTCCTTCACAAAGATTTCCATTCATGTCTAACAAAATTGGCCACCCATCTGGGTTTTTGTCTTTCACTTCAAATTCTGCTTGAACGAGATTAGCGTAATTTTGTATTTTGGCCCTTGGGCTTAGTACTTCCGGCGGTGTTCTTCGGACGGATGGGACAACTACGGGCATTCCGTCCCTGTAGTATTTTGCGCGTGCTTTAAAAGGAAGTGGAACAGTTTCCACTATCACTGTTGGGGTTTCTCCGTCCGGGCCAGATACTCCCCTGGAAACTCTTTGTGTAACCCAATAGTCGTCGTCGTTGTCAATAAGGGGAAGATTGGTCTCAAGAACTTCCATAGTTATTTGAGCCATTTTAGTGCGAGGCATTCCGGGATCCAATCGGGCATATTTAAGGGAGTTATAAAAACGATTGAGGTGTTCTTCTAGTTTGAAAATCCGATGGTTAAATGTACGGGTGGTATCAAAAACAGAATAGCCTTGTAAAAAACCTCGATCATGAATCGAGATGGAGGCGAGGCTCTCTTGTATTATTTTACCGTTTACATAAGCTACTCTTTCCGATTCCATCATCAATCTCCAGTCGTGAATACGCTCTTCTATCTGGATGCTGTCGTAAAGTCATAGATCATACCGGGTGCGCGAGTTTTATCCAAACATCACCGGTTTAAATGTCTAAGTTGGTCACTTCCAGAGCGTGAGTTTGGATAAAGTTTCTTCTCGGTGCCACTTCATCTCCCATCAGTATAGTAAAGGTATCATCTGCTATCACTGCGTCAGCCACACCGACCTGCAACAATGTACGACTCTCAGGATTCATAGTAGTGTCCCACAGCTGATCGGAGTTCATTTCACCCAAGCCTTTGTAACGTTGGATATGGACATTTCTTTTCCCATCCAGTTGCTCAAGAACTTCTTCTCTTTCGGCATCGGTATAAACATATTGGTCTTTTCTTCCAACGGATATTTTATATAGAGGGGGTTGGGCGATGTAAAGGTGACCATGATGAATCAGTTCCGGCATATGTCGGAAGAAAAAAGTCAGGAGTAGGGTACGTATGTGGGAGCCATCAACATCCGCATCACACATGATAATTACTCGGTGGTATCTAAGTTTCTCAACGTCGAAATCTTCGTCAAGACCAGCCCCTATTGCTGTAATCATTGATCGGATGGCATCGTGTTCTACTATTTTATCTGCTCTAGCTTTCTCTACATTTAGGATTTTTCCCCACAGCGGTAGAATTGCTTGGAATCTTCGGTTTCTGCCCATCTTTGCTGTACCGCCAGCTGAATCTCCTTCCACCAAGTAAATTTCACAAAGTTCCGGGTTTTTTTCTGAGCAATCAGCGAGTTTCCCTGGAAGACCACCGCCATCCATGGCATTTTTACGGATGATTAACTCTCTGGCTTTCCTAGCAGCCTCTCTCGCCCGTTGTGAGGTCATACATTTATCGATGATTGCCTTCGCCTCTTTAGGATTGTCTTCTAGGAATATTTGTAAGGCCTCTCCTAATACGGTCTCTACCTGAGTTCTGGCTTCTGGATTTCCAAGTTTGTTTTTTGTCTGTCCCTCAAATTGAGGATCTTTCAATTTGACACTTATTACTGCTGTAATACCTTCTCTTGTATCTTCTCCTGCAAGATTAGGTTCATTATCTTTAATAAGTTTTGACTTTCTTCCAAAGTCATTCAAGACCCGAGTTAGAGCTGATCTGAAACCGGTAACGTGGGTCCCTCCATCTTCAGTGTTTATACAATTTGCGAATGCGTATACGAATTCGCTATAGGAATCATTGTATTGAAGGGCAACCTCAACTTTGGTACCCTCAAAATCCTTTTCCACATAAATAGGTTCCTCGTGAACCACACCTCTTTTTTGATTCAGGCCTCTGACAAAACTAGATATACCTCCGTCAAAATAGTAGGTTACTTCGTTATTCGGCCAACGGCTGGCGTGCCAGTCACTTTTGAAAGAAATTTCCAAACCCTTGTTAAGATATGCCATTTCCTTGAACCTGTTGGAAAGAACGGCAAAATCAAACACTAGTTCACCAAATATATCGATGTCTGGCATAAACTCTATGGTTGTGCCAGTAGCACTGTTGTTACCATCTGGATCGTTTTCTGAGGTCATTTCACCCTGAGTGATACCTCTAGAATATTCTTGCCGGAATATCTTTTCTTCTCTATATACGGCAACTTTCACCCATTTGGACAGGGCATTTACAACCGAGGCGCCAACGCCATGTAGTCCACCTGAGACTGCATATGCCTTGCCTCCAAATTTTCCACCGGCATGCAATGTGGTCATAACAGTTTCTAGGGCTGTCATCCCAGTAGCTGGATGTTTATCGACAGGGATACCCCGGCCGTCATCAGTTACTAAAACAGAGCCATCTTCTTGGATAGTTACATTTACTGAACTGCAGTATCCACCCATGAATTCATCAACGCTGTTATCGACAATCTCGTATATCAGGTGATGGAGGCCTCTTTGATCCGTGCTCCCAATGTACATACCGGGTCTTTTACGGACCGCTTCCATACCTTCAAGGACTTGGATATCACTTGCTGAATACTGATCGTCGTTTTGGGGCTTCAAAGTTGCCATTTGCGAATCTCCCTAAAAAGAGCCTATTGGACGAGTTATAGATCTGCTTGCATTTAAGGATGCGTCCTTTGTAAAAATAGGGTGAGGAATTGCCGTCTCTGAGACGTTAATACGGGCACGTATGCCCTGTCTAAGTGGTTGATGTAGTAACCATGAGAAAGTCTCTAATTTCACGATTTCAATTCTAGCAGAATCATGATGGTTTACTCAAGCGTAATTTGTTCCTAATATTAGCCGAAATATTTGCCCGTATTTGGAGTATCTGTATTGTTATTGACTTAATTGATAAAATTGGTCTGCGCAGCCAACCTTTAAAGAGATGGTGAGCCTTGGAAAAATGTATTATTATGTCGATGAAAGATGATTTTTTAAGGGTCTGCTATTTTCAAAAAAGCGGACCTTATTTTTTGGTACCAAAACATGAACAATAGTATTACAGATATTCCAGGTATCGCGGTGGGGCATTGGACTAATCTAGAGTCCATAACGGGGTGTACAGCTATATTGTGTCCAACAGGTTCTTTGGGTGGAGTATCAGTTCGAGGGGCTTCCCCAGGGACTAGAGAGACTGATGTTCTACACCCCTCTAACCGGGTAGATGAAATTCATGCAATTATGCTTTCAGGAGGCAGTGCTTTCGGTTTAGCTGCAGCAGATGGTGCGATGCGATACTTGGAGGGAAAGGGAATTGGAGTAAAAGTTGGTGGTAGCATAGTTCCTATAGTTCCGTCGGCAATTTTATTCGATTTGGGAATTGGGGAAGGGGGTGTGCGCCCGGATTCGGAAAGCGGATATTATGCCTGTGAATTTGCTTCCTCAGATCCTGTAGAACAAGGGTGTGTTGGAGCTGGGACAGGTGCGACTGTGGGGAAAACCCAGGGACCACAAAGATCCGTGAAAGGTGGATTAGGATCGGCCAGCATTGATTTGGGTGAAGGTTTATTGGTAGGGGCGTTGGTTGTTGTAAATGCTATAGGGAGTGTACATGATCCAGAAAATGGATCATTGATAGCAGGCCCTAGAGATAACAAATCCATGTCTAGCTCAATTAATGACTTGATATCTGGAAATTCTTTCAAGTTGCCAGATATAAATGGTAATACCACCATCGGAGTTGTAGTAACTAACGCAAAGCTGACCAAAGCTCAGGCTGCACGGATGGCAGCCAGTTCGCATGATGGTTTGGCCTTAGCTATCAGACCTTCTCATCTAATTGGTGATGGTGACACTATGTTCTCTATATCCACTGGAGAGCAAGGTGGCATTGACGGATATGGTGATATGAATCGCATTATCGCGGGAACTATTAAGACGGTGTCATTAGCTATACTGAATGCTATCAATTTTGCTGAAACTATGGGTGGAGTTCCCTCGGTCAAGGATGTTTCATAGCAGAAAATTCTGTAACATCAGGATCAACAATTTGTGTGTCTGTGAATGCCGGAACCGCCTGACTAATCGATAAAGTAATTTCAAAAAAGAAGTAATTTTTTGTCAGACTCTGGCTTTATAATGTCTGTTACTGTTTGATAAAAGGGTAATTTAAAAAGGTTGGGTCTCTATGCGCGCGCTGTTAACAAATGATGATGGGATACATTCTCCTGGACTCTGGGCCATAGCCAAGTCTTTGGAGGAAATAGCAGATCTTACTGTGGTTGTTCCAGATAGAGACCAGAGTGGTAAAGGGGCTTCCATGACTTTGTTACGTCCTTTAACGGTTGAGAAAGTCGATACCCCTGAAAACATGAAATGCCCTACATACACAGTAGATGGTACTCCAGGGGACTGTGTCATCATGGCCTGTGAATCTTTATGTATGGAACCCATAGATTTGATAGTTTCCGGTATTAACCAAGGTGCAAATATGGGGTTAGATGTTTTTAATTCTGGCACTTTCGGTGCGGCACTACACGGATACTTTAGGGGAATCAATTCTATCGCCTTATCTGTTTTCTATAGGCAGGATGTTATATATTCCCCTGCTGCCATAGTGGGAGCTGAGATCGCCAAGATAGTGCACAGTCAAAACTTCGATTCGACAGTTTTGTTAAACGTTAACCTCCCTGCCTGTGATTTGAAAGATATTAAAGGGGTAGATCTGACAAAGCTGGGACCAAAGGCATATTTAGAAAATGTGGAAACGGTTGAAAGTGGTAGACGAACATTTCATTGGTTACGTCACAATAAACCAATGGAAGTCACATACCAGGAAGGAACTGACGTTTGGTCCATTAACCATGACAGGGCGTCAATTACAATCATCGACCCCTATCTCACAACCAATAATAATACTGAATTAGGTAATTTGGTGTTGATGGGCTCTATTAATAGTCTGGGAGTGAGACCATCAGACTAGGTATTTTGAGGACCGTATCCCGGAATAGTATGTTTGATTAGAAACTCTTCGTCTAAATTCAGTCCTAAACCTGGTTCATCTGGGAGATACAAATTCCCATCACGGATATCAAGAGGTCTGTCCATTAAACAGTTATATCCACTCAGATCGTACCTTATAGTCTCCAATTTATAGAAATTAGGTATTGTCATAGAAACTTGAGCCCCAGCCATTATGTTGATTGGGCCACTCGCGTCATGCGGAGATACCGGTATGTAATAAGCCTCTGCCATTGTAGAAATTTTCTTTAATTCGGATATTCCTCCAGTCCAAGTAACATCTGGCATAACATAGTCAGCCAAGTTTTTTTCAAATACCGGTATGAATTCAAATCTAGTGTGCAACCTTTCTCCTACGCTTATTCTTACGTTGGTACTGTCTCTTACTTGCTGCAGGGCATGGTAACTTTCGACTGGGACGGGTTCTTCAAACCAATGTATGTCGTAGGCCGAAAGACGATTGGCTAAGTCTATTGCCGTAGGGACATTAAATTTTCCATGAGCATCAATAAGTATCTCAATATCTGGACCAACTGCGTCTCGAATTTCTGCCGTAATTTGTTCGGCCCGATAGGCACCTTCTGGACTAATTTCTCCGTCCAAATACCCGATATTCCCGCCATTATCGCCATCCCATGAAGAGTGCATCATTGGATCCATTTTGAAGGCAGTATGCCCTGATTCCACAATCTCCCTAGCATTTTCGATTGCCAGGGCAATGTCTTCGCCAGGTTCTGGCGGATGGGTGTAGAGGGGTATTTTATCCCTAACTGACCCTCCCAAAAGCTGATATATAGGCAGATTCACGGATTTACCAAAGATGTCCCACAAGGCAATATCGATTCCACTAATTGCTGCCGTCGTTGCCCCTCTAGTACCGGTATAAGTGAAAAGTCTAAAGGTGCGAGTCCAAATTTCTTCAATCTTTGTTGGATCCCATCCTATTAGAAAATCCTTCAATTCCATAACATATTTTTGAATTGCTCGATTGCCGACACTACCTGGATAATTAGTAATTTCACCCCAACCGGTAATTCCTTCATCCGTATCAATCTGGACGAAGACAAATTCACGTTCAATAGAGGATCTGGGTTTATCTTTTCCTGGGCGGTCATCCCAGGCCATTTTGATGAGATAGCTTTTCACATCGGTGATTTTCATTTTTAATCCTTCTGACTGCCTTCAATAAATTCCTTACCACGGTTACCATCGTAGCTTAATTACTAAAGGTATATCATGATTCAGTAATATTTAATGTGATGATGAATGTCTTTACCAAATTTTAACCCTAGTTCGAACAAATTTATAAACTCTTTCCCTTTTTTTTATGGATGGGTCATTTTATTTGTCGCCGCTTTGGCTCATTTCGCTTCAGCCCCTGGTCAGACATATGTCTCATCGATTTTTATTGATCCGATGATTGATGATCTAGGGTGGTCGCGCACCACTTTTTCTGGCCTATACACAGGGGGATCCATGGCAGCAGCAGTATTCATGATTGCTGTTGGGAAAATGTTAGATAAATATGGTGCGAGAAAAACTTTGTCGATCTTATGTTTGATGATGTGTATGGCTACTATTTGGATGAGTGGAGTGGATTCTCGATGGAAGTTGTTTCTCGGCTATGCAATGCTCAGAACTATTGGCCAAGGTTCCTTTGGATTAGTAGCCACCACTATGGTTTCAACTTGGTTTATTCGGATAAGAGGCCGTGCAACTGCGATATCGTCAATTGGAGGAGCCGCGAGTCTTGCAGTTTTCCCTTTTATAGTACATTTGTTAATTGAACGCTTTGATTGGCGGAGTACTTGGTTTATTTTAGGGATTGTCGTTCTGGCTGTTCTTTTTATTCCTGCTATTACCCTCATCAGAAGGAGTCCAGAAGCGGTTGGACTGAAACCAGATGGGACCGATCATAAAGGTACAGAACGTGGTGATGAATTAGGAAAAGAGGGATCAGAAACCAACTTTACTTTGATTGAAGCACTCAAAACAAGATCATTGTGGATGTTGGTGTTTGGAAGCACGGCAATGCCGTTAATAATGACAGGGCTTATGTTTCATCATGTGTCTATTCTAGGCGCGAAAGGAATTTCACCAGGCTTAGCAGCACTCACAATGGGATTGTTTGGACCCTTAGTTTTTCTTGGAAGCTTGGGTTGCGGTTATCTGGCCGATAGAATTCCGAATAGATTTTTACTAGCTGCCGGTCAGCTTATTCTCATAGTGGCAATGCTTTGGACCATAATAATATCTGCCCCATGGCAAGCAATAATTTATATAGTTCTGGCTTCAGTAAGCATGTCTTTAATGAGTACCCCTAATACGGTTATTTGGGCTAATTATTTTGGAAGGGCTTATCTGGGAAGCATCAGAGGATTTGCATCTACAGTTATGGTGGCCTTTTCGGCGATGGGTGCTTTGCCATTTGGTTTCATATATGACAGGACAGGATCATATAATGATGCGATCTTTGTATTATTGATTCTGCCTGTAATAGCTGGAATAGCCTATATGCTGGCTTTGGAACCCAAAGTTAAGCCCCAAGTAAATCGTTTTTAAAAGTGCGTTGTCATCTGCAGAAGTAAAGTAAAAACTTTATCAAGGTTTTCTTCAAATAGCTTTTTGTTCCACACCCAATCCATTTTTTCTGTGAGGTCATGAGCGTCAGAAACTACGAATAAACCTACAGCTGGAATTGTCAGGTATTCGCAGAGTGCAAAGACGGCAGACATTTCCATGTCGACCCCCAGTATTCCGTCTTTTCTCCAGGTGAGTTCTGTTTCAATCGTTTGTCTATATGGTGCATCGGTACTTACTGTTTTGCCTGCACGATATGGAAGATTATATTTAATGAGATGTTTGGTAAGACTTTGTAACATATCGTAGTTCGGTGAGGCAGCTGCTTCTGGAGGAAGGTAGTGAAAAGATGTTCCCTCTTCCCTTTCACATAATGTCGGTAAAACTATATCCCCTACATGCAGAGAACTATCCACAGCACCACAGAGGCCTAGTACAAAAATTCGTTTGACTCCCCTTGAAACCGCTGTTTGGATCGCGCTTACTCCTATTGGAGCGCTTATGGCGCCTTCTATGGCAACCAGATCGCTGTTGCTGTGACTTTTATAGAGTATTGATTCCCCGCCAAAGAATTGGAGCAGATCTGAGTCTTGATAAAGCACATTACTCTTAACGAAATTTTTCAAAAAGTTTTGCGAGAATATTACCAATAGATTTGGGGGTAAATGTAATGCTGTTTTATCTTGTAGTTCGGGTCTTATTACACATTGTGATTTATCTTTTGGATTAAACCATTTTTCTCTACTCATGTAAGATCAAATTTCATTTAAGGCCCAGGATTTCACTAAATGATGAGCAATCGCTATTTTCATGGGTACTTTTAGTACTTCGCTGTTGTTTTCAAGGGCTGAGATGACATCTTTCCTATCAAACCATTTAACATCAGTCATTTCGTCCTCATCCATATTGATGTTGGTAGTAACTGCCTCTGCATGGCAACCTATCATTAAGGAGTAAGGTAACGGCCAAGGTTGAGATGAATGGTATTTAACATTCTTAACCTCTATTCCAGCTTCTTCCATCACTTCTCGAGCGACGGCCTCTTCAATTGATTCGCCTTGATCAACAAATCCAGCTAATGCGGAATAGGTGTTTGTTCTTTGAAGTCTTCCTCTTGATTGTCCTAATAAACATTTATCACCATCATGTACCACGACTATTATGACTGGATCGGTTCTTGGAAAATGATCAGTACCGCATCCGGTACAATTTCGCACTTGGCCAGCTCTTTGCATTTGGGTTTTTGATCCGCAAGCCGAACAGAATTTGTACCGTTGGTGCCAGTAGACTTGTATTCTTGCTTGAGCGGCGATTCCTGCCTCCTCCGGATCTAAAAATTCACCACATGACCTAACGTCGACGAATCTTAGTGAAGGGTTTAAGCTCCTAATCACCGCATCTGAAAAGAGATCAGTCGATACTTCTATTGCGAAGTGATATATATCGTCCAATATGCCTAAAAAAATAGGCTCTGATTTGCACGCGAATTCATCCAGCTGAACCCGTGATAGCCAAAATAGATTGGATTCCATTCCTGTATTAACCAGTAAATTAAGTTCTCTTAAAGGCAAAAAACGACTTTGTGGGTCGGTCATCATACTGTTTATTGCAGATTGGTCTCTTCTTTCTTTTTCTCCCCTATTAAGGGGATTCTTTGCGAATACGTGTCCGTACCCATGTGTGGTCATAAGAACTCCTAAAGTCGAATATTAAGTTATTAGAACACATTCCTGTTGTAAAGGTGGATCTATTTTTTGTTGGATACTTTCTTAAGTTTTTTATTCTGTCCTCTAAGGGGCAGTTGTTTTGATTGACACCCTTGATGGTGTGAACACAGAATAAGGGGATAATAATGAAATCTAAGGATGGAAGGAGACTAACCAATGATATATGAAACTCGGATTTATGAGACCCATCCTGGTAAGTTGCCAAACCTCCATGATAGATTCCGTAACCACACTATGAGGATTTTTGAAAAATTTGGAATAAAAAATATTGGATATTGGACCTCAGAGGTTGGTGAATATAGCGATAGATTGACCTACATAATTGCTTTTGAAAATCAAGGGCATAGAGAGAAAGCTTGGAATGACTTTAGGAATGATGTTGAGTGGAACAAGGTAAGGACTGAGTCAGAATTGGAGGGACCAATAGTAAAAAGAGTGTTCAATAATTTGCTGATACCGACCGACTATTCTCCTTTGCAATAGCTTGTGAATAGATATTGACCTCAGACAAAAAAATTAGACCCCAACAATGGTGGCAATCCTTTCAGTTCAAAGATTTTAGATATTTGTGGGTGTCCACTTTTTTCCAATCTATCGGGTTTGGTATGGACAATGTAGCCCTTGGCTGGATTGTTTTTGAGAAAACTGATTCTGCATTCATGGTTGGGCTAGCAGCAGCTCTTAGGATGGTGCCACTTTTTCTACTCGGTGTTTTTTCTGGCCTGATTGCTGATAATGTCGAAAGACGAATATTCCTTCGCATATTTACTATTGTAGGTGGGGGCCTTATGGCCTTGCTTGGCGTGCTCCTAATCATTGGTAACGACCAAATATGGATCATCATTGCAATTGCCACTATTACCGGAGCCACATTTGCATTTGTTCTTACTTTGAGGCAGGCATACACCTTCGATATTGTAGGGGCTTCCCTTTCATTGAATGGTTTGTCTATGTTGCAAATAGCGTCTCAAACGGGAGGGGTTTTTGGGGCTTTGGTCTCCGGAATATTGATATCTAAGTTGGGGGCAGGACCACAATTTGTCGTCATAGGCTTGATGTACCTGATTTCATTTTTAGTTCTGTTTGGAGCATCTGAGTCAGGCCAAGCAGCCTCTAGAAGGAGAGAGAGTCTTAATTCCAATTTTAAGGGATACATTGATCTCATAAAAGAATATCCAGTTTTACTTATCTTGATGTGTTTGGCCTCAATTACCGAAATATTTGGTTTCACTCATATGAGTTTAATCCCAGTTTTTGCCAAGGAGGTTTTATCTGTTGGACCAATTGGGTTGGGAATTTTGACTGCTATTCGCCAAGTTGGTGGGTTTTTCGGTCTTTTTTCGCTTACTTTGTTGGGCAATTACAATCAAAAAGGGAAATTGATGTTCTATATCGTCGTATTTTTTGGTATCGGTCAGATTTTTCTGGCATTCTCGTCCAACGTGTTCCTTTTTGCATTTTTTCTGCTTGTTGTTAATGCCTGTGCTATGTCTGTTGACACTTTGTACAAAACGTTGATGCAGCAAAATGTTCCGAATGAGCAACGAGGTAGGGCTATGGGATCATGGGTTTTAAGTATTGGAACAGCCCCTATAGGGCACCTCGGGATTGGCGGAATTGCAACAGCTTTTGGAGCTCCAATGGCTGTCTTGTTTAACGGAGTTATGCTTACTGCCGCAGGAATTTCGACCTTTATCTGCCTACCAAAAATTAGGAAATTGCCTTAAAGGGCAAGTAAATTTTCAGCTAAAACATTAAAGAAGTAGGGCTTTGCAATAGGCGTTTTACTTCTATTAAAAATTGGGCCCCTTCAGCTCCATCTACGATTCTATGATCAGCAGAAATAGTAGCTGTCATAACCTGGCCGACTGTTATTTCTCCGTCAACAACTATCGGTTTCTCCGATACGGTACCTACGGCCAATACTGCGCTTTGAGGCGGATGTATTATTGCAACGAAACTGCTGACATCAAACATTCCTAGGTTACTAATAGCGAATGTGCCGCCAGTGTATTCTTGGGAGCTCAGGCTACCATTTGACGATCTTTCGGCCAAATTTTTGATCATCTGGGATACTTGCCTCAGTGATTTTTCGCCACAGTCTATAATGGCCGGAACTATCAATCCTTCATCATCTGCGATTGCTACGGCTATGTTTATTTTGTCGTTGTACTGAATCCCATCGTCCTGATAGTAAGCGTTGAATTTGGGATATTTCTGTAGAGCTTGAATACATGCTTTCACTATCAAGTCATTTACTGTCAATCTTACGCCATCGTCTTTTAGTTGATCATTAATTTGTCTTCGAAGAGACATAGCATCGGTCATATTTATTTCTGCTGAAACATAAAAATGAGGTTTTTCAGTCTTACTTTTAACGGTGACTCTTGCTATCTGTTGACGCATTCTGCTTATCGGTTGCTTTTCCCCCTGCGTGAATGGAGCAGGTACAGGTTCTACATTTGCCGTTACTGTTTCCTTGGGTATTGTTGTCTCCGATGGAACAGGGATAGCTGACTGTGAGGGAAGGTCTGGTTCATATTCTTCGATATCTTTTTTTGTGATTCTGCCACCTGGTCCTGAACCGGGTACATTAGAAAGGCTTATGCTACGTTCTTCGGCTATGCGACGTGCAATCGGGGTAGCCAGTATTCGGCCGGTGGCTGGTCCATTAATGACCTCTGTGGTTTCATGGAATTGTTCCAGATCATCGGCTGGGTCAGAATTTTCCGTTTCGGAATCATTGGTGGCCGTTGCTTGTTCAATCAGGATATCTGAGACATCGCTCACTTCCTCACCCACACTGCCAACTACAGCTATCGTCTGGCCTACGGGCACTATGGTCCCTTCCGGTGCGACTATCTTAAGAAGAACCCCTTCTGAATCAGATTCAAATTCAACGACTGCTTTATCAGTTTCTATTTCTGCAACCGCTTCATTTCGAGTTACTGTAGAACCCTCTTCTTTTAACCAGCGCACTACGGTGCCTTCCTCCATGTCGTATCCCATTTGGGGCATTTTTAATTCAGTGGCCATCTCTGACTCATCTCCATTAAAGACCGAAGTTATATTTAACTGATTCTACTACCCAGTCTGAACTTGGGATCATAAGTTGTTCTATGTTTCTAGCGTAGGGCGCTGGCACATCTGGACCATTGATTCTTATGACGGGGCCATCAAGTTCGTCAAATGCTGCCTCTTGTATATCGCTGGCGATTGTGCCTGAAAAACCACCTGTTTTCCAAGTTTCTTCAACAATGACAACCCTATTGGTTTTTTTAACCGATTCAATTACTGTATCCAAGTCTAACGGAGAAAGACACCTTAAATCTATCACTTCCGAGGAAATGTTCATTTCTTCCAATTTTGCAGCCGCTTCTTCCGCTACACGAACCATCCCTGAATATGCAACCAGGGTCACATCAGTGCCGGGTTTGGCTATTCTCGCCTTTCCTAGAGGTACCTCATAATATTCCTCCGGAACTTCGCCCCTCACCCTGTATAAAAGGGCATGTTCCGCAAAGATTATAGGATTATTATCCTTCCTACTGGACCTGAACATTCCTAAGGCGTCGTAGGGTGTAGCTGGCACGACAACCCGAAGCCCAGGTACTGAAGCGTACCAATTCTCAAAACTTTGCGAGTGGGTTGCTGCTAGTTGACCTCCGCCTCCAGTAACTGTTCGTATAATAAGTGGAACTTGCAGTTGACCATTAGACATATAACTTAATTTTGCCGCATGGTTTATTATTTGATCCATTGCTACCAGCGTGAAATTTATCGTCATCACCTCCACTATTGGTCGCATGCCAATCATTGCCGAACCGACTCCGGCGCCGACAAATACTGATTCAGATATCGGGGTATCTCTTACTCTCTCTTCTCCGTATTTTTCCAAAAACCCTCGGGTAACCGCATAAGCCCCTCCATAGGCGCCTATGTCTTCACCCATAAGGAACGATCTGTCATCCTCGTCGAGAGCTTCTTGCAAAGCTTTCGACATAGCATCTCTCAATAGCATCTCTGCCATCTCTAATTTCCCTCCGGTTCCGCGTAAATGTGGGTATAGAGGTCTTCAACGGTAGGCTCTGGGCTTTGTTCAGCAAATTCTCTCGCCTCTTGAACTAGGAGATCTATCTGCTCTGCTACAAGTGCGATATCATTATCGTCTATCTTGCCCGCCTTTAGGCAATCGTCTTTAAATTTGTCAATTGGATCACGGGTTCTGTTTTCTATAACTTCTTCGTTATCTCTGTAATTTGATGGATCGGCCATTGAATGTCCATGAAATCTATAGGCCATGGATTCAATGAATACTGGACCTTGCCCTTCCCGCACTTTTGCGACACCTTCCGTGACTGTTTCTCTGACCACCATCACATCCATTCCGTCTATTTGAACGGCTGGGATCATATAAGGTTCAGCGGCCCCGTAGATACTCGAACCACCGGCTCGAGAACGATTGACATCTGTACCCATGCCATAAAGATTGTTTTCCAGCATAAACACCACTGGAAGTTTCCATAATGAGGCTATGTTCATCGCTTCATGGAATTCACCTTCATTCACCGCCCCGTCTCCAAAGAAGCACATCACGACACTATCTAATTTTTTTAATTTCAGTCCAAGTGCTATGCCGATTGCCAATGGAAGTTGGCCCCCAACGATCGCATGACCGCCCATGAAATGTTTTTCGATATCGAATAAGTGCATAGAGCCACCCTTGCCACCACTGCATCCAGTAGATTTCCCACATAACTCGGCCATGGCGGCCTTTGGTTCTATTCCTCTCGCTAGCGCGTGGCCGTGGTCTCTATAATGACCAATTACGTAATCATCTTCCCGCAGGGTTGGTATAGCTCCTACCGCTATCGCCTCTTCACCTATATATGTATGTAAGAAACCCCTTACAAGACCCTTTCTATACAAGCGTTCAGCTTCCTCTTCAAAACGTCTTATTAAAAGCATTTGGCTGAAAATACCCAACGCTTCTTGTTTTTCAATGTTTTCTATATTTGAGGTAGTGGCCACTTTCAATTCTTCTTTATATGTGGATCGCTTCGTTGGTTGAGTCTAAAGCCGCTTCCTTCAAAGTCTCAGATATTGTTGGGTGGGGGTGAACTAACCAACCAAGCTCTGTGGTTGTTCCCTCCAATAATTTTGTCATTGATAATTCCGCAAGGAGTTCTGTCACTTCCGGCCCTATCATATGAGCCCCGAGTATCTCTCCGATTTCCGGGTCTATGACTAATTTAACAATTCCCTCTGTGTGGCCGAGAGCAATAGCTTTGCCACTAGCAGAAAAAGGGAATCTTCCTATTTGGGTTTCGATACCATTGTCTTTGGCCTGGGCTTCGGTCATCCCAAAACTGGCGACTTGAGGTTCACAATATATCGCCCTTGGCATTAATTGATAGTCCAGTGGTGCAGGATTTAATCCCGCTATATATTCAACAGCGGTCACAGCTTGAGCAGAGGCCACGTGTGCCAAAAGCATCTTCCCGGTCACATCCCCAATGGCGTACACACCTGAGACGTTGGTTTCCATATTTTCACTAATTGAGATGAAGCCGTTATTGGTGGTTATTCCCACCTTCTCCAGACCTATTTTATCTGTGTTGGGTTGGACTCCTACCGCAACTAGTACTTTGTTGGAAGTGATTAAATGTTCTTCTTCTTTTGCTATTAACGTGACCAAAGCCGTCCCATTTGAAGCCTGTATAGATTTTACAGCTACCCCTACTTTTATATCTATTTCTCTTTCTGTGAAAGATTTTTTTAGGGACTCACTTATTTCAGAGTCTTCGTTAGGTATAATTCTGTCCATCATTTCAACTAAGGTCACTTTCGCACCATAGCTTTTATATATGTGTGCGAATTCTACCCCCGTGGCACCCGCACCTATTATCGTAATATCTTCAGGTATTTCCGACATGTTTAACGCGTCGCGGCTATTCAATACTACGTGATGGTCAATCGGCATAGAATCGATATCTCTTTGTCTAGCGCCGGTTGCTATTATTATATTTTCAGAGGTAATTTTTCGACTATTCTCCATGATTTCTAGCTCATGGGGCCCAGTTAATTTTCCGGTTCCTTCAATAAGTTCAACCTGGTTTTTTTTCAACAAATATTGAACCCCGGAGGTCAGCTTATCCACCACTTCTCTGCTGCGTGAGATAGCCTTAGAAAAATCGTATGTTAAATTTTCGAAGGTAATTCCGAATTCTTCGGCGTTGTTAACCAAGTTAACAACTTCGGCGTTTCTGAGCAGCGATTTGCTTGGTATACAGCCCCAATTAAGACAAACCCCGCCAACGGAATCTCTTTCTATAATTGCTGTTTTTAAGCCAAGCTGGGCCGCTCTTATGGCAGCCACATACCCCCCAGGGCCTGCACCTAAAACAACTACGTCAAAATCAGCCAAATCATCACCTCTCAGAGCCTTAAGCATTTTGGTCAACTAATTATAGTCATGAAATGCCTAAAAATGCTGCCCTAAGTAATTGAGCGGCTATTGTACACCATTAGCTGACTGGTGGCTGACTGGTCAAGGTAATGCTAATTACCCTCCGCCCAAACACATTTTCTTATGTTTGGGCGGAGGGTAATTAAATCACTTTTAATTAAATTCCTTGACACTGATAATTCTCGGCAATAGGATGTAATCTCGGCTTGATATGGGCCGAGGTAGCTCAGTCGGTAGAGCACAGCACTGAAAATGCTGGTG
>CESR01162793.1_pt1 | contig 97066 bp, 98 predicted proteins | sample 356351 | NCBI WGS metagenome assembly CESR01 (sample SAMEA2622149, study PRJEB7988) | marine metagenome | isolation source: saline water (ENVO:00002010), including | reverse complement strand
GGAGAAAATTCTACTTCTGACGAGGGCTGATTTCAGGGGGGATTACCCAGGCGGCTACCGGGAGTCTTTCTGTAGCTGCTACCAATCAGCCAACAGCATGCAAAGTTGTTTCGATCAGATAAACAGTATAGCGAGGCTTACAGAGCAACAATCTGCAGTAGCCAACTGATTCTGGACACTGTTTTAGTTTTTCTTTTGTTGCTGCCGTCGCCGCCAGCCATCAGGCCTGCCACGAAAACTCCGAGCAAATAAGGGCGTGGCAGGCATGGGTCGGGGAGACGCAAACGACTACGAAATGACTTCGTTGCGGTCAATGCGCAGCAACCATTCGACTTGGCGTCGCGCAGAGGCAATCACTTGACTGAAGATTCGAACGTCGACATTCGGCTCACGATTCTCTTTAGGGAAATCAGGCGATAAGCGCCCACCAATAAGAATCACCCGAATTGGCGAAGTGATGTGCTTGGCGAAGTCGTGCCGGTACTCGATGGCTTGCTTGTAGTCATCGTAATTCAAGCTATGGTCGGGGCGCTTAAACTCGATCAGCAGATATTCGCCACTGAGATTCTGGTTCAACAACAAGTCCGGACGTTTATCGGCATTCTTCCCTTTGTATGTCGTGTTGAGGGAATCTTCAATCTGCCTCTTCAACGTGATGTTGGAGCTGAAGAGTGAGTACTCTGGTCCGAACACCCACAGACTTAGCTCCAACGATTTGTGCATCGCCGCTTCGGTCGTGGCGGGGTCGCGCACCAGTGCCTCCAGTTGGTCGAGAAATGTCTGTCGCGCAGCTGCTTGCGCAACAAGAAACGCCATCTCAGCCAACCCGAAGTCGTTCAGGCGATCCGCAATGGCCGCCACTTCACCCTGCGATGCATCGGCAATGTGCTCCAGCAGAATGCGGTAGTCGGATCGCTCCAACGCATCCAACAACACACCGACGATGGGCTCGATCTTGCTTGGCGGCTCGTCATAGTAACGTTCGAGAATCTTTTTGATCGACTTGTCGGCGAAACTCCGCTTGTGTTCTGGCAAGCTGGCCAAGCGCTGCTGAATGGCCTTCTGCATTCGCGCTTGCGCGAGCTGGAGTTCCATTCCGTACTTTTCTTTCGCCGCCGAAATAAGGATCGGTTGAACGAAGGCTTCCACTGCCTTCAGTTTTTCGCTGTTCTCTACCAGAGAGCCCCATCCGGCAGTGACATGGTCGAGCAACCCGTCCGCATCCACTTCACCGTACATTTTCTTTAAGAGCTTCGGAGGAAAATACTCGTGCCCCTCCAGACCGAAGAAGCTGGGCGTGCCCACAGCTTTGCCACCTACGCGAAGCGTGACTCCTGGTTGGCGCAAGCCCGCTTTGCCGTCGAAGATCGACAGACGCAGTTTGACATCACCAACGTCAGGCAACGTTGTCTGGTGTTCCGAGTAGCTCCCTTGCACGTCATCGACATCAAGCCTTTTCTCATCCACAAAAACTGCGAAATCGTCATGTCTTCCGTAGTCTTGCAAGAGCACCTGCCGCAGGCGATTTGAGTCGGGATAAGCCAACCCCTGATGCAACTCGCTCAACGTGATGATCGTACCCTGAGCATCCGGCTCGCAGTCTTCGCTGTGCAGGACGATATCGAGATGCTCGATGTCATCCACTTTTCCAATGGCGTCCATATGCAAAGCGATACGGTGCAGCCTTCCCCGTGTACGGGTTTCCAAGGTCATCACCGACGCCGCCATGAACCCAGCGAATTTGCCGATTCCTTTGCGCCCCTTAACTTGACGATTCTTCCCGACAGTGCGCTCGCCACGTGCTGAACGCCGATCCCTGGCAATGGTAAGGTAGTGCCGCCGTAGTTCCTCCTCCGTCATTCCGGTACCGTCGTCTCGAATGACTATAGGATCACCGCTCAATGGCTTCGGCAGCTGAATGCTTACCTGATCCGCATCGGCATCCCAAGCGTTGTCCACCAACTCCTTCAGCGCACGCTCGGTCGATTTATATTCCTGGCTCAAAAGCGCGGCGAGACGAGAGTCAACTTGAAATCGAAGCTTGGCAGCACTCATGGGGGGAGCTCCTATAGCAACATCCGATAGCGACGGTTATCAGCATCCGACGACTTGAGAATTCGGTACTCCATCCCGCTAGCCACCGCAATCTGCTGGGCGAAGTCCTTCTTGGCCTGCACCACGGCATCCTCGATCTGGTTGTCGGCTTTCACCTCAACGATCACGTACTTCAGGCTGCCATCCGGCTCTTCGCGCTGGAAAATGAAGTCTGGGTAGTAGCTGCGCACGGTGCGCGAATCCGGGTCAATGTACTGGATGAAGAAGTCGGACTGACCGTGGGTCAGCATTCCGGTAAAGTAGATTTTCCTAACACGCTGCTCGCGTAGCAGATCCCAGAACAGCCAGTTTTCCGAGCCGGAATCGAAGCAGTAGGTATCGAGGTGGAAGCTCTTGGCGCGCTCATTGTCCTTTATCTGCGTGTTCTCCATCCGCACGATCTTGTCCTTTTCCGCCGAGACCTCGTAGTAGCCGTTGGGGGGCATCTTGATCAGATCGACCTCATACTCCTCCCTCTTCTCGTACTCATCAAGCTCAAACAGCAAGCGGAACAGGCGCGGGATGATCTCGTCGTAGAGCAACTCGTTGAACTCGTTGGCAATAGCAACCAGTTTGCCGGTACCCTCCTTGGTCGCATCAAGCAGCGCTTCAATTTCCAGAGGGCTGCGATTCAGGTAGCGGGACACCTCAGCCACCAGCGTCATAGACGAGAAGGTGTGCCTCTCACGGCGGGCAGTCAGGTCGAAGGTGCGGCTACCGGAAGCGTGCGCTGTGGCGGTGGCAGTCAGGCCGTCTTGCTGTGTTTCGATCAGACGGTACTTCTCAACCAGCTCGTTCCATTTCTCCCGGCTAGCTCTTTCGGGCATCAGCTCCTGCCCTGGGGCCGGTTGTTTCTCGCGCATCTGGAAGAGCTTGCGCACGCGCACCAGCTTAATCTTGACCTGAGGTTCGACCACGCGCACTTGCACTCGCTCTTTGTTCTTACCGGTCTTCTGCAGCTCGTCGGCGCTGATACGGAAGTTCTGTTGCAGTTCGTCGTTGAGCGTTCTCAGGTTGTCGTCCGAAAGGAAGACGTGGCCGGTGTGCTGGGCTTCACCGATGGCACGCAGGCAGCGCATGGTGGCTTGCAGTACAAACACCTTGGACTTGGGCTCGCGGAACAGGCCCACGCCGAACAGCGACCGGCAGTTCCAGCCTTCGCGGCCCTTGTTGACCAGCAAAATGAACTGCTTCTCCGAGCTTTCGGTGTCGAGCCGATTGAACTCACGAATGTCGTCGTTGGTGGTGATCTTGCTGTCGCCCACGTTGACCAGGATGCGCGATGTGGGAATGCCGTGCTTGAGCAGCGCACGCTCAACAGCCGGTTTCAGCTCGTTAGTCAGCTCCTCTACGGTGGCGGCAAAGAACGCCAGCTTGGGCAGCATCCCTTCCGGACGCAAATCTCCAGACTCCGCAAGGAAGTTCTCGATGGAGATATTGACAAACTCGTCAGTGCGAGTGTTGGCATAGCCGTGCAGGGTCACCTTCTTGAGGAACCCCTTGTCGATGGCCTCTTTCAGGCCGTAGGCGTAAACCACTTCCGGCAACACCTCGCGCCCCACATAGGGCGTGCCGGTGTAGTTGTAGCAGGCCACCACGTGCGTGCCCGCCGCCTTCAGGCTGGCGGCGAGGATGTCGATGGTGGTGCGCAGGCTGGTGTCGGTTGCCTTCGTGCCCACGCCCATGTCCTTGGCCAGCGCTTTGCCGAAGGCGTGATGGGCCTCATCCACGTATATTCCTAGTTGTTCCAGGCGGCGCAGCTTCTCGAAGCGCTGGTTGGTGGTCAGCTCACCTTCCGCTTCCGGCTGATCGGAATCGTAGAGGTCAGCGGCATCGGCATAAACGCCAGTGGCTGCCAGTGTCTCGCCGGTCGCACCAAACAGCTTGTCGACGGAGGTCTTCTCCTTGTGCTTGCGCTTGAGGATGATCTTCTGTGTGTTGGAAACGATAATGTTGAAGCGCGAGCGATCCAGCGTGTCCAGCGATGTGCCCGCTTCTTCAAGGTAGTGGAAGCGCAGGTGGGTAGTCAGAAAGTTGGCGTACTCCAGCGGCACCACGCGGGTCAGATCGAAGGACTCGATTTCCTTGAGCGACTGCAGCACCGTCTTGTCCGGCGCGAATACCAGGGCATTGTGACAATAGTGCGCATCCTTCGGAAATTTGTTGGCCAGCAGGAACTCGTAGAAGATGCAGGTGGCCATCAGGATGGTTTTGCCGGTACCCATCGTCAGCGCGAAGATGTAGTTGGGGTAGGCGCGCGAGTTCTTGCGCATCTTTTCAAACAGCACCTTGTAGGAATTCAGCTCCAGCTCGTCGGACTCGCCAAACTGGAACATCTCCTGCCCGGCGGTGCCGAGGAAGGAGCCGTACTTGCGGCCTTCGAACTTACCGCTGCGCTCGTACCAAGTCTTGAAGATCTCCTCGACCTTGGCGTTGCCGAGGAACTCCTTGAGAAAGACATAGGTTTCCAACGCTTCGAACTGCGGCTGACGCAGGAAGGCCTTGGGGTTCTTCTCCGGGTTGTTGAAGTCGAGAAACTTGCGTGTCAGCTCCTTGTAGTTCTGCCGGATCGCTCCCCGGTTGCCCTTATAGAACTGCCACAGAAAACGGAAGAAAGCGAAATCCAGTGACGCGCTGGCGCTGCCAGCCACCTTACCGCTGGTCCTAGTGGCTGCGCGCTTAGTCGCCATGGCTCACGCTCCCTTCCCACGACTCAGAGAGTAGGTCGGTGATCTTCACGCGGATGGTGCCCGCATCCTCCGGCATCTTGTACGCGCCCTTGACCAGCTCGTTCTTGCCAGGGATGTCTACCACCGCCGGTTGCAGCACTGCACCGTCATAGTTCCAGTCGATCAGGATGGACTCGACCAACTCCTTCCAGTCCTCGACCGCTTGCTTCTGCAGCGAGAGTTTTTGCAACAGGTTCATCGGGTAGAACTTCTCGATGACTAGCTCGCCCTGTTTGATAGCCACCTTGGCCTCCGAGTCGCGCTTGAACTCCAAGTCGGCCTTGTCGCGCAGGATGTCCACCACTTCCACGTCGATCTTGAAGGGCTTCGCGGCTAGCTCCAGTTGCGCGGCCAAGTCCGGCTCGTGACCCATGCAGACGAGAGTGATCTTCTCGACCGGTCGGTTCGGCGACTCGTTCTGCTTGCGCTCCCAGGCCTTATAGTCGAAGCCCGCGATCAGCTCGTTCAGATCGGCACGCGTGGCAATGCGGTTGACGGGCATGATCTTGACCATCCGCTCGTCCTTTTCGCCGTCGAACATGGTACTGAACTCCAGCTTCTGTACTTCCAGAGCCTCGACCAGTAGTTCTTTGGCTTGAATCGGATTTCGGAAGATGTCGTAGTTGTTAACGTTGTAAACATCAAATCCAGTAAACAGCTTATCTTCATCTAGAAAAGACTGTTGGCGAAGCTCCCCAGCTGAACTAATCAATCGCTTGGTCGACGACTGAACTGCGCCAAGGTTAATGTCGGCGGCAATAAATCTCCGCCCAAGCTTCTGAGCAACTACTGCAGTGGTGCCAGATCCGACAAAGGTATCGAGAACGACCCCTCCGGCTGGGCAGCCTGCAGTAATGATTCTCTCAAGCAATTGCTCGGGTTTTCGAGTGGGGTAGTTCGACCCGCCTTTCATCCGACCACAGTCAGTCCAGATTGACTGCAACAGCCGACCATTGCTTTCCTCAAGAAAGAACACTTTGCAACGAGTCGACCCTCTGTTTGGATCGCGCAGATACAATTCCCCACGCTCCAATGCTTGATCCATCTCCTCTGGAGACGCATATGCCCAAACACGATTTGGGGACGGCTTTACTCCACGCCATTCGAATTGGCGCTTGGAGTCTTTTCCCTTATAGGTTGTATTTTCAACCTTAAATCGTTTGCCTAGACTTGCTGTCTCCTCCGAGTAGCCCACGACGGACCCGTCATCAAGACGCACCAAGCTGTATTCGCTGAGTGCTGAATCTGAAAGGCCACCCGCAGCAGCTTGCCAGTCGTAGAACACTTTCTCTTTATTCTTGGCAATCCAAAATATAGTGTCGTGAATAATCCCCAAGCGACTCTTGGCATCATTATGTGGGTCCGTTCTTTGCCAAGCGACCTCATTAAGAAAATTCGATGGCCCAAAAATCTCTTCCAATAGGCAACGAATGTGATGGCTGCGATGCCAATCACATTGAACCCAAATACTCCCCTCCTCCGTAAGAAGTTCCCGCAGGAGGACTAGTCTCTCGTACATGAATTGAAGATATTCATCGTTAGTCCATAGGTCGCCGTACTGCTTGTCCTCGAAAGCAGCCATATCACCAGCAACTGTCTTGCCTTTTAGGTGGATTTTCTTCCGATAGTCGGCTTTAGAGTCAAACGGTGGGTCGATATAAACCATATCAATCTTCCCTCTGAACTGCTTCAGCAGATGACTCATTACCTGAAGGTTATCGCCCCAAAAGATCTTGTTGCGCCAGCCGTCCACCTCTTCGCCGTGGACTTCCTTCAACTGCGCCGGGTAATACTGCGTCGAGGTAAACGGGCGCTTGCCGCGCCAGCTGAGCATCGGGTAGCCCCTGATCGGCTCGAACTCGTACTTCTCGATACTGGTGGTACCGCCTTCGGGCGTGGCCAGTTGCAGGCTGTCCTGCGCGGGAGCGTTCTTACTCATTTGACGTTGTTCCTGAATTTCCAACTCTTGTTGTCGCAGTAGGCGCGCATGTCGCAGCTCTGGCACAGCTTGGCCGGGCGTGCGGTGATGGCGTAGTCCTGCCGTTCGATGCGCGCGACGATGTCGTCGAACTGCGCGATGGTCTTGCCGATGGCGCGGTCGTCCTTGGTGAACGACACGTAGGGGTTCCCACCGTCCTCGCCGGTGTAGTACAGGTGCATCCGGCTGACCTTCTGGCCAGTGCGCTCTTCGACCAGATGGGCGTACACCTCCAACTGATGCTGGTACTGGCGCAGGCGCTCCCGGTCCTTCTCCATATCGGGTTTCTTTTCCGACTTGAAGTCGATGATCTCGACCGTGTCCTGCTCGCCCCGGATCAGGTCAACGCTGCCCTTCAAGATGTACTGATTCTTGATGAGCGAAATCTCGACCTCGGCCTCCTTGATTCGATCCCAATTCCCATTCTCACGCTCGTAGTAGCGCAGCACGTGCAACAACGCCGCCTGTTGCGAGCTGGGCGCAAGATAGACGCGCTCCTTCTTTGAGAGCATGCCGTAGTTGGCCAAGAACCAGCCCTTGATGCCGTCGAGGGTGATGCAGCCTTCCTCGCCGCGCAGCACGGTCTTGTGAATATCCTCGATGGTCTGGTGAACCAGCGTACCGAACAGCATCGGGCTCTCGCGGATGGGCGCAAATTCGAGCTCCTTGAAGAAGCGGTACTGCTCGGCGCAGTTCTCGAACACGGTGATGTGCGATGTGAATGAGTATTCGCGCTTGAGGTTGATCTGCTTGACGGCCTCGAAGGTCAGCGCCGACAGATCAAGGTCACGCCAGCTCGGCAGCTCGTAGAACAGGCGCTCGAAATATTTGGACGGGGACCTGCCGCGCCCCTGCTTCTCCTGCGCCGCCAGCACCAGTAGGTTCTGCGCACGCGAAAAGGCGGTATAGAACAGCCGCCAGAAATCGAAGTTCTTGATGTGGTCGAGCGGCTCGAAGCGCTCCTTGGAGAGGTAACCGCCGTCTTCCAGTAGCACGTCCAGCGCGCTGTACTGCTTGCGCGGCACCGCCTCCAGCGAGCCGCACACCACCACCGGAAACTCCAGCCCCTTGGACTGGTGGATGGTGAGGAAGGACACGCAGCCCTTGGGCGCGTACTCAGCCTCGTCCTCGTACTCGCCGATGCCGCCATCCTTGAGGAAGCGCAAAAACTGGTTGAACAGATCGCGCAGGTTCTTCTCCAGCCACTCGGGGTTAAGCACGCTGACAAAGTGCAGGTACTCGAACTTGGTGAGCAGCTTGGAGAAGGTGCCAAGGTTGCGCGCAGCACGCCCCTTATCCACGCCTTGCGCGGCTTCTTCAGCAAGGAAGCGCGAGAACAGCGGGAACTGAAGCAGCTGGTAGAACAGGCCGGAGAAGGCGTAGTCGCTGTTCTGCGTCAGCACTGCGTGGCGCTTGGCCAGAGGGCGTGCCCAATCCAGCAGCGGCTTGTTTTCCGGCTTGCGTAGCTCGTCGGTGAAGGGCTTGAAGCACTGGTGGTCGTAGTAGTCCCAGATGGGCAGCGTGACGCCTTCTGCCCACGCCCGCACCTTGGAGAACTGCGGGAACAGGAAGATCAGCGCGCCGATCATCAGGCGGATTTCCTCACGCTCGAAGAACATATTCGAACGCGGCGAGAACACGGGCACGCCCTGCGCTTCGAGAAAGCGCGCCAGCGCCACTACCTTGTCGTTCTTGACCGAGCGGAACAGGAAGGCCACCTGGTTCCAGTCCGAAAGTTGGCCTGAAGCCTTCAAACCGTTGAGGAAGGCCAGCACCTCGGCGTGCCAGTTGGCGGTGTCGCCCTTGTCGTCGCTGGCGGCCAGCCGCACCGCCGTGGGCAGATCGGGGAAGTCATCCTCGCGCGGCACGATCTGCTTGGCGAAGCGGAACACGCGGGTACCATCATCCCACTGCTGTTCTTTCATCCACTCGTTGTAGAAGCGGATGATGTTCGGGTGCGAGCGGTAGTTGACGGTGAGCTTGACCTGCTGGCACTGGCCGTCGTCGAACAGCGCCGGGAACTCCAGAATATTCCGGATGGTGGCTCCGCGAAAGCGGTACAGGCCCTGGTCGTCGTCGCCCACCACGCACAGATTGTTGCGCTCGCCCGCCAGCAGCAGGAGGATGCGCTCCTGAATGGTGTTGGTATCCTGGTACTCGTCCACCATCAGGTGAGTGAGCTTTTCGCGCAGTTGCGCCAGCACCTCGGGGCGCTTTTCCAGTAATTGCAGGGCCTCGTACTGGATGCCGGAGAAATCCAACGAGTTGTGCTCGTGCAGCAACTCCTGGTACTTGGCAAAGCAGGTAGCCAGCGCTCGGATTTCAACTTCCCTAGCCGTCGCCAGCGTGGCCGCATCGAGCGCTTCCTCGCCGACCTTGTTGAGCCACTTGAGCAGGTTTTCCGACTGCGCCCACCGGCCCGTCTGGTCATCGCCCATGACGAGCTGGGCGTCGGGCAGCGCGCGGAAATCCTTGATGTGCTGGTAGAGGAAGTACTGTTGGTCGAACTGGTCGAACAGCGTGAAGCTGCGCTTGAGCCGAGTGAACTCGCGGTAATCCTCCAACATCCGCAGGCAGATGGAATGGAAGGTGCCGAGGTACATCTCGTTCAGGTTGAACTGGATGTTCAGCTCGGCCAGCCGAGTGGAGATGCGGGTGGTCAGCTCGCGCGCGGCCTTGTCGGTAAAGGTGACGACCAGCAACGACTCAGGCGCGACGCCCTTGTGGGTGATGAGATAGACGATCCGCTCGACCAGCGTGAAGGTCTTACCGGAGCCGGGCCCCGCAATGATGAGTACCGGGCCATCGGTGGCGAGGATGGCTTCTAGCTGCTGCGGGTTGGCCTTGGATTGAAGGGTGGCGCTGGTCATTCCATCCCCTCGTCATCATCCGCCATCGCCTTGCCGATGCGGCTGGCGATCCACTTGTCCAGATCGCTGCGCCGAAAACGCCACGTGCCGCCAAGCTTGAAAGCCGGGAGCTTGCCGTTCGCCGCCAGGCGATAGACCGTGCGCTTGCCTGCCTTCAGGTAGGCGGCAACCTCGTCAATCGTGAGGATTTCGTTCGGCTGGTCGCTCATCGGCTTTCCTATCTCATCTTCGGAGCTTGGTTTACTGCTGTATATTGTCATAGTAGTCCATCAATGTGCAGAATTGAGCAAACCTGGCACCACCCTTGGTGCTTGACGCAGAGGAAGTGGCCGTGGCATCGAACTACGAGGCAATTTGCAAGGAGAACCGAGAGAGCTATGGCACCAAAGGCGCTCAGAAGTCCGGCAAGCTGGCAGCTGGCCTGTACGACGACCGCACTCACTTCATCTTCGAGCTGCTGCAGAACGCCGAGGACGCCCTCGGTCGGCGTGGCGAGTGGCACGGATCACGCAAAGTTGAGTTCACACTGAACCCGGCCCGTCTCACGCTCTCGCATTTCGGCAAGCCGTTCGATGAGGCCGATGTCCGAAGCGTCTGCGACATCGCCGAGAGCACCAAGAACGAGGCGTCCATCGGACGCTTCGGCCTTGGCTTCAAGTCTGTCTACACCGTCACTGATCTTCCGGAGATTCACTCTGGCACCGAAGACTTCGCCATCGAGAACTACGTCTTCCCGAAGCAGATGGCGCGTTCCGCGCGCGCGGCTGACGAGACGCAGATCACCCTGCCCCTGAAACCAGAGGATGCGAGCGCAGCGCAGGACATCACGACTGGGTTCCGCCACTTGGGTCCCGGCGCGCTACTGTTCTTGCGGAACATCGAAGAGATCAACTGGGGTGTTGAAGGGGGCGCATCAGGGTTCTACCTGCGCAACAGCCCTGAGGCTCTTGGCGACAATGTCCATCGCATCACCGTAATCGGCCAGGAAACCGGGAAAGCTGAGGTCGATCAGGACTGGCTAGTGTTCCATCGCGACGTATTTTCTGCCGAGGGGCTGAAGATCGGGCGGGTGGAAATAGCGTTCTCGTTGGTTGCGTTGAAGGATACCCCTGGTCGCTGGGCTGTGCAGCCCCTGGCCAAATCACCGCTGGTGGTGTTCTTCCCGACGGTGGTCGAGAGCCACCTTGGCTTTCTCGTGCAAGGGCCGTATCGCACCACGCCAAGCCGCGACAACATTCCGCCTGGCGAGCCGTGGAATCAGCATCTGGTCAAGGAAACGTCCGACCTGCTGGTGGATGCGATGCGCTGGATGCGGGACGAGGCAATGCTGGATGTCGCGGCACTGCGCTGCCTGCCGCTTGACCGCGAGAAGTTCCCGAAAGATTCGCGGTTTGCGCCAATGTTTGATGCCGTCCGACAAGCGTTTCAAGACGATGAGTTGCTTCCAACCTTTGATAACCGGCATGTCACTGCCCAACAGGCTAAGCTGGCGCGAACGCAAGAGTTGCGCGAGCTGTTCAGCCCGGAACAGGTGGCGGCACTCTTCGGTTCGGAGGTCGCCGCTTGGCTGTCCGGCGACATCACTCAGGACAAGACACCCGAGATTCGCCAGTACCTGATGCGCGAACTCGACATCGACGAGATCACGCCGACAAAGTTGGTACCGAGTTTGACCAAGTCGTTTCTTGAGGCACAGTCCGACGAATGGGTGTTGCGGTTGTACGAATTCCTGAGCGGCCAGGAGAAGGCACTGCGTCGCCACCTGGACACTGTTCCGCTCATACGCCTCGATGACGGTACGCACGTCGTCGCTCGCGAGGACGGAAAAGCCAAAGCTTTCCTGCCCAGCGCCATTGCCACCAGTTTCCCGACGATGCGCCGTGCGGTATGTGCAACACCCGAAGTGCGCTTTTTCCTTATCTCATTGGGCATCACTGAACCCGACCCAGTCGATGACGTGATCTGGAACATCCTACCGAAGTACCAGCAGAAAACAGTCACTGTGGATGACGATGCCTACGCTGCCGATATCGAACGTATCCGTGCCGCCTTCAGCACCGACTCAAGCACGCAGAAGGAAAAGCTCCGGTCGGCCCTGTGTGACACCACCTTTGTGATGGTGGTCGACACCGGCGATGGCAAGGCCTACGTCGCCAAGCCGGGAGAAACCTACATCGCCACCGACCGCCTGCAGCAGCTCTTCGCAGGCGTGCCCGACATCTTTATCGTCGACAACGAATACGACTGCCTGCGTGGCGAAGACATCCGTGACCTGCTGGTGTCGTGCGGCGCAAGCCGCTACCTCACAACGCAAGCAACACCATCAGAGCTGGGGCATTCCGAGAAAGCGCAGATTCGCAGAGAAGCAGGCCTTGAGCGTGCGAGCTGGGAAAACCAGCCCAAGGACTTCACCCTTCGCGGGCTGAAGCAGTGGCTGGAGTTCTTGCCCACACTCAAGCCTGAGGATGCTGCCGCCCGAGTGAAGGTGCTGTGGGAGGCGCTGGCCGACCTGGAAGCCCGGGGCACCGCCGCATTCTACGGCTCCTACAAGTGGGGCTACTCCCACGAGGCAAAGACCGCCCGATTCGACGCCGCCTTCATCCGCACGCTCAATCAGGTTGCATGGGTGCCGAATGCCGGCGAGCTTGTGCCTCCGGGGCTCGTTATGTTCGACACCCTCGGCTGGAAGCCCAACCCGTTCCTGCTGGCCAAAATCACCTTCAAACCGCCGATCATCGATCAGTTGGCCAAAGAGGCTGGCATCGAGCCGGCGGCGCTCGACCTACTGCGCAAGCTAGGAATCACCAACGTCGCTGATCTGACTTCCCGGCTGGGTATCACCAATCCGCCGCCTGAACCCGAGCAATCGCCTGCGCCCGAGCCAGACTCCCACGAACCGTCCGATGGCGATGTGTACGACGGTGCGAAAGATCTTTACGGTGATGACATGCCAGATATCCCGCCTGGCACCCCTGATCCGGACGGCGGCGATGACGCAGGCATAGATACGGGAGGTGGTGGTCAAGGGCGCTCCGGCACCGGGGCTTCGCGTGGTGGTGACCAGGGTGATGGAGGTGCGCGCGGTGGCTCGGGTGGCGGCGCAAATGGTGGCGGCAAAGGATGCGGAACCAGCAGCGGCGGGCACGGAAAACGAACGCCCGGTTCGGCTGGTGGAAGGCCGTTTATTTCCTACGTCGGCGCTCATCCCGACGACGAGGAATCCGATCCAGATGATCTCGATCAGGCAGCACGGATGAAGATTGAGGATCAGGCCATCGCCCAGATCATCTCGCTCGAACCCTGGCTGAAACGCACTCCCGACGGCAATCCCGGTTTCGACCTCTTCGAAGCCAATGAGAGTGGCCAACCAGTGCGGTGGGTCGAGGTCAAGTCGATGACGGGCAGTCTAGAAAATCGCCCGGTGGGACTCTCGCGCAGGCAGTTCGATTTCGCCCTCTCGAAGGGGGGCGCTTTCTGGCTCTACGTGGTCGAACACGCTACCGACCCGGCAAAGTCACGGGTGCTGCGGATTCAGAATCCTATTGCCCATGCACGGACGTTCACCTTCGACCACGGCTGGAGCCAGATCGCCAGAACAGAACCACCATTCACTCTTCTCTCGAAAGCCTGATCCATGTACACACCCACAACTCTGACCGGAAGCTCGATGGAACACGCAGCACTCAGCAGCGACACCACTTGGTGCGCGACGGACACCCGCCCAGCCTAAGCTTGCGCATACTCCGGGTCTTGAGCTGGCTCAACCGGGCTGAGCAGGCAGAATAAAAGGTGGGTGGATCTGCTCTAGTTAAGAGTCAGAACGGGATTGCTGTGTCGAACGGATCGGGCAGCTCCCTCGGCACTTGAGGGACAGACAAAGGCGACACCACGAATAGGTTTACGATGTCATCTCTATCCATGAAAAGAATCTGACTGCGCTTAGCCTGGTCGAGCTTATTGCCAATCCAATTGCGAGCAGCCTTGGTGATTTCACCGCCGGCAACGATAAAGGCGTGATCGACGAGTACTCGCCTATTGAGCTCCGAGTCGAAGATCTCATGGCCCAACATCATCAGCACCTGGTTATGGATTTCTGCGACATTGGCTTGGCTGCTCTTCGTCACGCCTGAGGCGTCCAGCTTGCCTTTCTTCACCTGAATACCGAAGTAGAGGACATGCTGGGTGGGGAGGATAAACTTCATCCAGATGTCTTTCCCATACTCCAGCGCCTTGTCTTTGTGACCCGCCGATGTGATCCGGGAGAAGCCCAGCTGCCGGAATAATGGAAGCAGAATCGCTTCGATCAACTCGTCTTCAGAGCACTGGTCGAGGTATTCTATCAACCGGTTTTTCTTCTCGCTTTCCGCAGCTGTAAGAGGGCGATGGGGGCTTGCTGATTCGCTTGCTACCGCGCCGGTTCCTGAGTGTCGTAAATAGCATCGGTCGTCATCGCCGTAGAACGCCTCAAAACCTTCACGCTTAATTGCCGCATTGAGGATTTTAAGCGCCATGACTCGGGGCGGCTCCTCGTTGTACGCGTCCTCTCTGTCCATGAGCAGACGAACTACTCGCAGCATCGCGTCTGGTGGCATCTGGGGGCTTGTCGAAGGGAAGTCCAAGATCTTTTCCAAGACATCGGCAACCCAGTATCGACGTGTGCTGCCGTCATGAATGAAGTCTGTGCCGGCGTCTTTGAAAAAACAGGTCAGCTTCGGGCCGCTCAGGTAATGAAAATAGCCTTCAATGTTATCGCCGCAGATCATCTCGGCAATCTGTTCCAAGGTTCGTGTCTTCCATTTCATTGCTTACCCACCACTTGACCAATCAAATTCCTAACCAGCGAAGGTCCTCTAATTCAGTCTCTCCGGTGACAGGAGAGGCATCGCATATGGGGACTATATTACCTCAGCGAACTCTAGGTCGAGCGAGTGTGGACGCCCAAGCCGATGTGAGTCCCCGGTCTTGAAGATATGCAATGGCTACTCTAAAGCAGACACTTCACCATCGGCGTCAGGTGAATCGCCCCCGGTATCCTAGACACCCGTCAGGCTCTGGTAGTGACGCTTTTCGTACTCGACCGGTGACAGGTCACCACTCGTGCCGTGTCGGCGCCTTGGGTTGTAAAACATCTCAATATAATTGAACACGTCCTGCCTTGCAGCCTCACGTGTCGGATAGATCTGCCGTTTAATGCGTTCCCGCTTGAGCAACTGAAAGAAGCTTTCGGCGACTGCATCGTCATGGCAGTTACCGCGACGACTCATGCTGCCCACCAGATGATTCGCTTTCAGGAAGCTCTGCCAGTCACCGCTACTGAACTGACTACCTTGATCCGAATGCACCATTACGGGCCCTGACGGCTTACGGCGCCATACCGCCGCTAACAGAGCGTCCAGCGCCAAATCCGAAGTCATGCGCGGCTTCATCGACCAGCCAACGACCTGGCGAGAGAACAGGTCGATAACCGCGGACAAATACAGCCAGCCTTCGTAGGTACGGATATAAGTTATATCTGTCACCCAGGCAACATTGGGCGCCGACACGTCAAACTGACGATCTAGGTGGTTCGGTGAGACTACAGCAGGTTTACCGCTGTAGTAACCTCGACGGCGCCGATAACCGGTCTGAGACTGCAGTCCCTCACCGCGCATTAGCCGAGCTACCCGGTGCTTGCCGCAGGTCTCGCCAGCTTCACGAAGATCCAAATGAATCTTGCGATAGCCATACACTCCGCCGCTTTCCAGCCATGAGTGTTTAATTTGGCCTAATAAACGCTGATCTTCATGAGCCCGTTCAGACAGCTTATTGCGGCACCCGCATAGTAACCGCTAGGATGCACTGTCATCATCTTGCAAAGGCGTCGCACGGGGTACAGGTCCGCTTGGCTCTGGATAAACGCGTACCTCAATCGGACTCTCTGGCGAAGTACGCGGTGGCCTTTTTTAATATATCTCGCTCTTCCGATACACGTTTCAGTTCGGACTTCAGTCGACGAATCTCGGCTTGAAGCTCATCGTCCTGCTGCCGCTGCTCAGTGGGCTTGGAGTAGCGCTTGATCCACTGATAAAGGCTGTGTCCTGACGGAACTAGGGGCGATTCAAGGCACCAAGTTTCGATTCAAACTTTTTTCGTCCCTACATAATCCTCATGAGCCTACCACAGCCAGTCCGCTCAACTGGCCTGTCTCATGAGGATCTCCTATGACCAAACTCTGTCCCCGCTGCAGTTCGCGGCGGGTGGCGTACACCCATTACGGCCAACGTATCGGTGGCACGGTTGGCACCGTGGCAGGTGCCGTCAGTGGTGCCGCCACGTCCGGCCCCGCTGGAGCACTGATCGGTACGCGCATCGGCATGCAGGTCGGTGTCATTGCCGGACCTGCCGGTGTGGGTGCTGGTGCTGTGCTTGGCGCTATTGCTGGAGCCCTTGCTGGCTGTCTGGCTGGTGTACGGCTCGGCAAGACGGTTGATCAGCATCTGCTCTGCCGCCATCGCTGTCTCGACTGTCGTTCGCACTTCTGACGCTGTAACCCACTACTCCTCTTTTCTACCTTTTTCACCCACCGCCCGGCCCACTGCACGGCTCGGGCGGTTTATGCCGTCTGGAGAAATAACCATGGCACACGAAATCGAAAACATGGCCTACATCGGCACTACACCCTGGCATGGCTTGGGTAGCCAGTTGTCCCGTCATCAACCGCTGGAGGTCTGGCAGCATGAAGCCGGGATGAACTGGCATATCGAGGAATCCCCGGTGCGCTTTGTGGCCAACTCGGGGTCACACTTGGGCAGCATCCATACCTTCCCCGAACAGAAAGTGCTGTACCGATCCGATACCAAGACTCCGCTGTCGGTAGTATCCAAGCGCTACAAGGTGGTGCAGCCATGGGATGTGTTGGAGTTCTACCGGGACCTGACCAAGTACGCTGGCTTTGAGCTGGAAACCGCTGGCGTACTCAAGGGTGGTCGCAAATTCTGGGCACTGGCCCGTACCGGGCAGGCATCGGCGCTCAAGGGTAACGATCAGGTCAATGGCTATCTACTGCTGGCCACGTCCTGCGATGGGACACTGGCCACGGTGGCCACCCCGACAACAGTACGAGTGGTATGCAACAACACTCTGGCGATTGCCATCAACGGCGCTCCGCAGTCAATCCGGGTGCCCCACAGCACCGAGTTCAAGCCCCAGGACGTGAAGCGCCAGCTGGGCATCTCGGTATCCCAGTGGGACGACTTCATGTACCGCATGAAAACACTGTCCCAGCGCAAGATCAGCTACTCCGACTCACTGAAATACTTTCTCAAGGTCATCTGCGACGCAGAGGAGGATGTCGAGGATCGGCGTCAGCTGAAGCAGCACCGGGCTCTGGAGAAGGTGCAGGACCTGTATCACGGCCAAGGCCGTGGCTCCACTCTGGAATCGGCTCAGGATACCGCCTGGGGGCTGCTCTGCGCGGTGACTGAGTACGTTGACCATGAAAAACAGGCACGCAGCACCGACCACCGGCTGGACTCCGCCTGGTTCGGTCAGGGTGCCACACTGAAACAGCGGGCACTGGATCACGCCCTGACCCTGGTGGCGTGAACACCTGCCTCCTCTACTACCAATCCTGTTTTCCCTTACCAACGGCATAAAGCCCGGTCAGCACACCGCTGACCGGGCTTTATGCGTTATGGAGCCTTACCATGAAAACCAATGTTCCCACTCCCACCACACCAACCTCTCAAAAGAACGGGCGCGGTGTATTGCGCCTGGTCAGTACCCGCGACCTCAGCCGTGACGACTGGCTGGATGTACGCAAACGCGGTATCGGCAGCTCGGACTCATCGGCGGCGATTGGCCTCAATCCTTACAAGTCGCAGTTGGAGCTGTGGCTGGAAAAAACCAACCGAGATCAGCATCTGGCCAAGCCGAACCCGGACGATGACACCGCACCGGTATTCTGGGGCGTGGTGCTGGAGCCGATTGTGGCCTCTCAGTACCAGCGGCGCTCCGGCAACAAGGTACGCAAGGTCAACGCGGTGTTACAGCACCCGGATATCCCCTGGATGCTCGCTAATATCGACCGGGAAGTCATCGGCAGCGCCGAGGTTCAGATTCTGGAGTGCAAGACGGCAGGTATAAACGGAGCCAAGCTATGGCGCGACGGTGTTCCCCGCTACGTCGAGGTGCAGGTAATGCACCAGTTGGCGGTCACCGGCAAGCAGGCGGCTGATGTGGCCGTGCTGCTGGGCGGTCAACAGTTGGAGGTCTACCGCATCGAACGGGATGAGCTGTTGATCAAGCACCTGATCGAGCTGGAGCGCCAGTTCTGGCATTACGTTGAAACCGATACGCCGCCACCTGCTGATGGCTCCGAGTCAGCGGAGCGGGCATTGCGCCTGCTGTATCCCGAGGATGACGGCGAGGAGCTGGATCTCTCTCAAGACCCAGCTCTGAACGAAGCCTTCTTCAATCTGAAGCAGGTACGCCATACCCAGGCGGAACTCAACCAGCGTGAAGGCGAACTCAAGCAGCAACTGCAACAGGCCATCGGCAGCGCCAGCAAGGCGGTGTTTGCTGATGGCAGCGTCACCTGGAGAAAGTCCAGAGACTCGGTTGGCGTGGATACCACTGCTCTGCTCACCAACCACCCTGAGCTGAAAACCCGTTACCAGATCAGCAAGACCGGCAGTCGCCGCTTTCTGGTCAGTTGACTCAACCCTCGCACCACCTACCCCCAAAGCCGACCGCTCGATGCCGTCGGCTTTTTTGTCTCTCTTTATAAGGAGTATTCCCATGATCAAAGGTCTGGCCATTACCCCGCCTGTTCTCGGGCGTATTTCCATTGGCAGGGTCGTCGAAAAGAACGGCAAGCGTCTGCCAGAAAAGGATGACCAGTTCACCATCACCTCCCAGGTGCAAACCCGAGACGGCTGGCTACCCCATCCGCTGGATGAACAGCTACGCAAGGAACAGGGCGGGAAGATACGCAGCATCCCGGTGCGTCTGCTGTTCAACGATCCTGATCTGAACTTCCGCACCGAGTACAGCCTGTTTGATCGCAATAGCGGGCGGCCCCTGTGCGTCGGCAACGGTGAAACCTGCAAGCGTTCAACCGCAGAAGGCATCCAGTCCTTTCCCTGTCCTTCCCCAGACGGCTGCCCACTGGCTCAAGGTGGCAATTGCAAGCCCTATGGACGGCTGAATGTAGCCATCAGTGATGATGATCCGCTGGGTAGCTTTGTATTCAGGACTACTGGCTACAACAGCATCCGCACCCTCACCGCACGGCTCAGCTATCTACAGGCGTTATCTGGCGACCGACTGGCTTGTCTGCCACTTGAACTGCGCCTGCGGGGCAAGTCCACCCGCCAGAGCCATGGCACACCAATCTTCTATGTCGATCTGTCTCTGCGCTCCGGTATCGACGTGGAAGCTGCCCTGCAACAGGCCCGGCAGTTGAATCAAGCTCGTCGGGAAGCGGGATTCGATCAGCAGGCTCTGGATGCTGCGGCGCAACAGGGGCTGATCAATGGAGCCTTTGAAGATAGCGAAGACGAAGCCCATCAGGTGCTGGAGGAGTTCTACCCGGAGGCGGCAAGAGCCTCATCCATTCCATTGGTCGATGCAAACACAAACTACAGCAGCCGCAAGCTTCGCCGGGACAAGCCAACTCTGCATGACCTGATTATCGAACGCGCTCAAGGGCTGCAACAAACATCCCCGTCCAGCGCGTGAACCCACTCTCCGTATCACACAAGGAAATCACCATGAGCGACATCACCCACCGGGCGGCCTTGACGCCCTCCGCAGGCCTGAACCTGTCCGAGAGCGAGGTTCTCGACTGGGCTCAGGCCATCTTAGAAGCACGATTCAAGCGCAGTAACTATCTGACGAGTCCAGCGCTGGTCAGGAGCTATCTGAGCGCCCAATTGGCAACAGAAGAACGTGAGGTCTTCGGCGTCATCCTGCTGGACAACCAGCACGGTGTGCTGAGCTTCGAGCGGTTGTTTTACGGCACTTTGGATGCCGCCAGCGTCTACCCTCGCGAGGTCATCAAGACCGTGCTCAATGCCAACGCTGCAGCCGTCATCATCGCTCACAACCATCCCAGCGGTAATCCCGAGCCCAGCCAAGCTGATATTGCATTGACGCAACGCCTGAAAGAGTCACTGCAAATCGTCGATGTGCGGTTGTTAGATCACTTGGTCATCGGCGGTAACAGCTCGGTGAGCTTTGCTGAAAGGAATCTGCTCTGAACCCAGTGATGGCTATATGCCACCACCCGTCAATCATGTACTACTACCGCTTTCCATAATCACAAACAGGAGAGTTCCATATGCCCACTCACCAATGCTGCGCCTGCAAGTCATCCACACTGCTCGATAACGAAGCCATTCATCACATAGCAATGGCTGCCGGGCTGATCGATAACGCCCTCCGTCAGTACAGCCGACACGTCCGCACCCAGCCACACCAAGATCAGCCGTGGGCCGGCCTAAGCACGTTACTGGAAGTGCTGCCGACTATCTTGGATAGCAAGCTTGACGGCATTAGCCAAGGCGCAGGATTGGCTAAAAGCATTGAAAAAAACTGGTTGGGATGTTTTGAAAGCCTATGCTTAACATGCGGCCTCATGTTCCTGCCTGATGATGAGCTACCAGATTGACATGCAGCGCCCATCAGTGCGCCAGGCGGGAGCTTAGCCGGTCCATCATATCCAGCAGCAACTGTCGATCCGGCTGACTCAATGAACTCAGCATTTGAGATAAATGCCGCGCTTGATCATCCACATGTGGGCTGGCGGCAGTAAGCAAATCAGCTGTTTCGCAACCGAACATGCCTGCCAACTCAAACAGCCGTACCACCGTCAGCATTGCAACACCACGCTCCAGCCGAGAGACCGCCTCGTTACCGATGCCTAACCTCTCGGCCACCTCCTCCTGAGTCAATCCGGCCATATTGCGACGTGAAGCGATGGCCTTGCCTATCTGCTCTGCCAAGGTTCGATGTGATGTTTTAGGCATACGCCCTCCTATTCAACCTACATGGTTGACCACCAACCCATTGACATGAAGGACTTAATGCGATGAAATCCATCCTTAAAAGTTGCACTACGTCATTTAAATATTATCTTGCTGCGAATGGACCTTCGATGAACGGATTCGGTTGGCCCCATGGTCACATGCCGCAACCAGCCCAACGAAGGGCATAAGAACGAAGGAAGCAATCTCGGCCTGCTAGGGAATTAAGAAATATTCTCGTTTATCTGAAGGCGTAATTGAGAAGGGAAACCACCGTGCATAAGAAAGAAGGTCATACGAAGCACAACTGGATATGGGCGTACCGCAAAGCGCGCAGTTACCATGTCTCGCCCCTGCAGGCAGCGTACCGTGCAACCCGCTTCAGTTTATTGGCTGATACCGGTTTCTTTGCTACCCATGGCGGCTTTCGCAAATCGAGAATTCGGCGAAGCTCTTCCTAAATCATTAACCATTAGTTCTTAAGAGAAAAGCCCGTAAACCAGATTGCACCTGATGATATCCCATTGCAATTAGGGGCTGGCAATAATTACGGAGCACGGAGACGGCATGAAGTTTCAACCAACTCTTTTGCAGGTAGTAGAGGCAGCTGACAAATTATGGTTGAACGGGACTGAAGTAAAGATCAAGGACTTCAACCCCACTCTTAAGCAGCTCGCCTTGGGAACAGATGATGAATATCTGATTTTCGAAAACCAGATAGTGGATGTTGAATTCGGCGCGTTTAAGGCTTTGACGGTGCTAGGCGCTAGCCGTAATTTCCAAGCACAAATGGTTCGCCACATCGCGAAGAAGGATATCTCATGAATCTGCTTGAGATGCTTGCGGACGGGCTTGATCTATGGCCGTACGGCGACCTGCCCTATGCTACACAGGATGTTGATGGTGAGGTATGGTTCTCGGGATCTTTACCAATCGCCACTAATAACGGCCTAGGGACCTACTGGAGCGCTTCGGGAATAAGAGTCTGCTCTTCCCCTTACTATCAAAGTGACGGCCCAAATGCCGACGACTACGTCACCGCTGTTGTCACAAGAAACCAATGGGCGAGGGAACGTAATAGAAAAAAAGAAAAGACACAATTAGCAACGACACTAAGTTATGACTCCACCTTAAAGATACAATCAGAGCATATAACGCTTGGCGTTATATTGCTCGATAGCCAACATGGCGTTTTAGGATTTAAGCGGCTGTTCGACGGAAACATACTGTCTGCAAGTTTCTATCGTCGAGAAGTTATCAAGGCAGCACTAAATGCCAATGCCTCGGTTGTCATCACAACTCATTATCGCTCTAACCATGACCTCGAACCCGGTGGTACAGATAAAGCGCTGATTAAAGGTCTTAAAACCGCGTTGGAGGCCGTCCATGTGCAACTGCTGGATCACTTGGTGATCGGTGGCGGGGAGTCAGTGAGCTTTGCAGAGAGGAGATTGCTATGACATAGCCTTAGCTGAACGGGAAAAAGTATCTTACCTGCCTCTATCCGTTCAATCTGCTATCTTGATTAACCGTCAAAAATGAACATTCTGGTCGCCTTTTCATTTGTAGTGGATCTGACTGATGCGTACCTCATTCCCCTACGTTCGTGCCAAAACGGCCATCTTGTCTAAAGCTTATCTGAACCTTGTCTAGATCTTGTTTTGACCAGAGCAGCAAGCACCTACCTATCAGCTTCGCTCGGGCGCTTATTCGCATGTGTTCAGTTTTTATAGAGCGCTACTGGAGGGCAGGTATATCGGGCCGGCATAGCTGGTTCAGAGGCTCAGAGCTCCAGCGGCCAGCGCCAAACTTTTTCCGCGCCCTCTTTACCAACTTACGCTGATAGAATGCTGCGCCGCGCAAGGAAGCACTGTGCCTGCTCTCATTGAGAGCGCTACCCTCCTTGCGCACTGACCCGTGGCTATCGACCGGGTAATGCAATCACACTATGGATAGGAACCCACAATGAAAGCTAGCAAGTCTTTGTTGGTGGTCGCACTTTGCGCCTTTATGGCCACCGGCTGCTCCACCCGTGTCGGTGACTTCACCGTCGCTTCAACCAAAAATATCGATGTGCGGACAGGTGTGCACCGCATCGACGACAGCGTACGTGTCCGCGATCGTGATGTCGCTCACATCGTGATCTTCTTCCCGACCGGTTTGCCGAATATGAAAGAAGCGATGGACAATGCCATCGAACAGAAGCCCGGTGCAGTCGGCCTGTCGAACGTAACGGTCAAACGTGGCGGCTTCTATATTCCATTCATTTATGGTCAGGACTACTTTGAGATCGAGGGCAACCCGATTTACGAGGTTCGCTAGACCAAGCTGCCATACCTGTGGGGAGCTTTCTCCCCACATCTGCCGCCTCAATATGCCCATCGCTTACACAACCGACGACACCCTCCTACTGGTGGTAACCGCCATTGCGGGACTGGAACGATCAGGCCCGACCTATGCCAAGGCAGGCATTCTGCTGACGAATCTCGCCCAGCGTAATGAACGCACGCCAGACCCGCTCACAGCTAGCCAGCCCTCAGCAACCGATCAACTTATGCAGACGCTGGATACAATCAACCAGCGCTTGGGGTAGAAACACCGTCCGCCCCGGTCCCATCCTTATCGATACTTCATGGCAAATGCAGAGACAGTTACTAGATCCCGCGTTTACGACCAAGATAGGTCAGCTGTAGCTCCCTTCCACGGATATCCATCCATGCCTCATTCGGACTACAAACCACCTGTCCAGCACTAGTCACAAGGCTCACTCTTGCCGTTCCCCTCAATAGTAAAACCAGCAATAAGGGATGCGAGGCTAACCTCTGCTAGTCCCAAACCCCCACTGTCCACTACCATAGGACTTGGTCCTTGACTTGCATAAGTAACTAGCCCTGTAGAACATCTCAGGCAAGCAATCGACTTTTTTTGTACTTCTATCAACTCGGTATACCGGATTTCTCGGAATGTGCACTAGGCCTCGCACATACTCCACAGACATACCCAGTGCACTGGCCCACGCCTCTTGTAGACGACTGATCATGTTGTCAGCACCCGACTCCAGCCTCCCCGGTGTGTAGTAGGCATCCCGGTTAAGCAGAATCAGCAAGTGGTAGTGTGGTCGCTCCCCCTGGCCGACCTCACGTGCCCAGACATAGCGTACCCGGCTGTCATGTGCGTACCTGTTTATCTCGCGCGCCCTAGATCGGTTATGCCTGACCTTCGCTTTGAAAGACTCCATAAACCTGCTGATGACAGCGTTACTATCAGCTTCTTCAAGAAGGCCAGTACCCGCTGGAAAATGCAAATCAATCCTGAAAGCCAACAATCTGGGATAGTCATTCAGCGCAAATTCAATGGTACGCTTCAGTCGTGAAAGATACTGCTCTATGAAAGGCCCTTTATCAACCATTACAGGGAGACCTTCAAAATCCTGATCATAGTGTAAACGAAGGTTAGTATTTTTAGGGTGTCGTCTCATGGGTAGCTCTCCTCAGGTAGTTTCATAACCTATACCCAATGAGTTTTTATTTACCATAGAAATACAACCTATCATCTACCACCCTATTCTCCTCATACAAACCTCCCTATTCTCTCTATAAAACCCTCCATACTCTCTACCAATCCTTCGTATACATGGTGTATTGGTGTACTCTAATCTGTATCTCTCTATTTCATAGTTGTTTTATGGTGCTAACCCTTCGGGTGATAAAGCATAATACCCGTACCGAGAAAAACACTCTCGGCCACCAAGGCAGATCAATCAAACTTCTCCATGAACGCTGACATTTTCAGCTCTTGCATAGCTCCGGTAAAAAACCATTCCCTAGTCAGCCTGTCCAGCTGCGTAGCGCCTGGTAGCCGATACTTCCCAGCCATCCCCCGGCACGGCTGGCGCGTGGACAGACATGATGTACGCACCACCCACCCGGCATAAACGCCATGACCAGCAATCGCTGATCATGGCGCTGATAGATAGCTTTTAAATGATGGTTGGAAATCGGACTGTCGGGCGGGAGGTACTAAGCTAGATCACGTAACTCTATCCTTTCCAGAATCCAATCCTGCACCTCGCTTTCTACCCAGCCGACGCAACGGTCTCCCAGCGAGACAGGCTTCGGAAAGGCGCTTTCCCCTATGTACTTGTAAATGGTTGACCGTGCCAGGCCAGTTGAATCCATGACTTCTTTCAGGCGAATGATCCTCATGAGCAGTCTCCTCTGTTGGCTCAGAGGATTGGCGGGGCTGGTAAAAAAGAACTTCTGAGACAGCTTTTCGCAGCCTGCCACAGCAATAAACCCACCGGCTCAGAGTGAGAAAGCTGCCCCGCATCCAAGTGACTCGCGGTAAATATCCGACGGAACCAGTGCTCATAAATAACTCTATATCCTGCTATACTGGCTATCTAATAGCAGATATAGCGGGCAATTTATGAATTCAATGATAGATAATGGATACAATTCCAAAACGGAAGCGCCTATCGCTCCAGCAGATCTGCCCTATTTCAATGAGCACAGCCTGCTAGAAAGCGCCGTTACGGAGGCAACCCGAGAGCTACAAGTCTCAAGAGAAATGGCCATGATGAGCGCCTTTGGCGCTATGGCTACCGCCTGCCAATCACATGTCGACATCCAACTGCCAACCGGGCATCGAGTACCCACGTCATTAATGCTTTTGACAATTGCTGAGTCTGGCGAGCGCAAAACCACGACCCAAAAATATTTTTCTGAGGCCATTCTCACAGCGAACAATGAAGCCTTTCAGCGAAACGAGAAGAGCTTAAAAGAATACCGAGTCGAGCATGGGCGATGGGCTACGCGCAAACGCCATCTAGAGCGCATGTATGGAAAGCGCGCCGCTCAAGGCGAAGAAACTGCTACTCACACCGCTCTAGAGGAGCTCACCAAACATCTAGAAGTGGAACCCCAACCACCTCGGTCAGGCAAATTTGTCTATGAGGACACAACACCACAAGCTCTTGTTCAAATGCTTTATGAAAACACCCCCAACGGCAGTCTCTTAACGAGCGAGGCCAACAGTATTTTCAGCGGGAAAGCGCTTGGTGAACTAGACAAGCTAAATACTTTATGGGATGGCGGCAGTGTAATTGTCGACCGGGTATCCAGAGAAAGTTTTATTTTAGAGAATGCTCGGTTCACTCTGGCACTAATGGCCCAGCCTAGCGTTATTACTACGTTCATGGGAAAGCGTGGAGCAGAAGCTCGCGGTACCGGTTTTTTAGCTCGCCTCCTAGTTATCAAGCCACAACCTATGGCTGGCTATAGAAAGCATGACAAGCCTTCCTCTTTTCCACGAAAAAAAGCCTTCAATGACCGGATCACCGAGTTATTATCCTTGACAGACCAGACCGAGAGACAAGTATTAACCTTCTCGGAGAAGGCATCTGATATTTGGTATAAATACAGCCAACAACTTGAAGAAGAAATGCAGGAAAACAACCTGTATTTCTATCTCAAAGATCACGCATCCAAGCTATTAGAAAACACAAGCAGGATGGCTGCAACTCTCCACACCTTCGAAAGAGACTCTGATAGTGAAGTTGAAATTGATGCTGCTACGCTCGAATTTTGCTGGAAGTTTGTCCGTCTCTGCTCCAGACACTTCACAGAGCAGCTAGCATCTGAGCCACAGATCATCACAGACACCAACAACCTTGCACACTACTTACTAAAAGCAGCCAACAACGAAGACTTTCTTAGAAAGCCTGATGATAGGAAACCTAGGGATCTGATCCCCGGGGTAGAAAAGAGGTTTACCCTCACAGAAATAAAACAATTCGGGCCTAGCAGTCTGAGAGGCAGAATCAATTCAGACAGACTAGAAGCGGCCATTGAGCTCCTCATCAAGCTGGGGCACGTAGCCAAGGTTGGGGGACAATACCATTTCCAAGAAACATTCAGGGGCAGATTTGAAAGTGAACTCCCCAGCATGAAAAACGGTGAGTTTATAACGATCAAAGAGCTTCCGCTCTTCAATGAGCAGATATTCCAACGTTCCACTAGCTACGGGTCGCCAGGGCGCTTCTACATTAAAGCATAATCGCAGCGAAGCGTTTACTCTCAGTTAGCATCGAAGAGGTGCCCAGCTGCTGCCTACCAGCCATTGGGAAGTAGCTAACGAGAAAACCCTCTTCAAGCGATACGATATAACATCAAACAAAACACCTGATTAACTTACCTCCCCCACTGTCGATGCGCAAGCGTGCAAAAGGGAAGCAGCAAAGTTTCAATGCGCAACGCCAGCAAGGATGATGGCACCAGAATTCCCGCGAAATGACGCCGCTACGCTCAAACATAGCCAAGCATGAGACCGGCTTGCTTTACGGAAACAGAAAAGCCATTTATAGCAAGCTCACCAAAAAGCACACCAAAGAAAACTTGAACTGATAAATAATGTTTAAAATCAATATCTTAAAACACCTGTTCAGATTACCCCGGCCCACCAATAACGAAACCCCAACCGTTCTCGGTTGGGGTTTTTTCTTGCCTGATCGCGCCGGTTCCTGCGTGTTGTTGGGGGTTTCTGCGGAAGCCTGCGGACTTCGCCAACCGCCAGAATTGGCCGTTCCGAGCCATATTCCACTCTCTCCTGGCCATTCCTCGCTCCGACCCCGCTCTCCGAAACTGGCCCGAAGTCCGCAAAGGCCATAAGTCAGCGCCATACAGATCAAAGAGTTACGCGCGGACGAATCAAGCGGTTGGATTGCAGCATCGGGTGGCGAAGGAAACGCTGCGGTTGCGTTTCGTCGGTACATATTGATAACTACCGACGGGAGGGCGGCAGAAATCATGGACTACCTGGAGGGGTAGTCCATTGTATTCGTACGAGGCTCGGCTTCGAGCCCTCGTCGACATCACGATCAAAGCATCATTTGAGGATCGTCCCGATCGAGACGCGTGAAATCCAGCATCCACTTCGGATACATGCGCGGCGGCTCGCTGACCGCGTCGAGCCGGGCCACTTCCTCCGGCGTCAGTGACCAGGCCACGGTATTGAGGTTGTCCTCGAGCTGTTCTGGCTTGGTTGCACCAATCAGCACCGAACTCACCGTCGGCTTGCGCAACAGGTAGTTGAGAGACACTTGGGCAGGGCTTACGCCGCGCTCACTGGCGATCCGCTGCACTTCGTCAAGAATGGCGTAAGCGCGATCCTCGTCGAGCTGGAGGAAGTTTTGTTCTTCCCGGCTGCGGCGGCCTTCCTGCGCTTTCTGGTTCCCCCGAGGGTACTTGCCGGTCAGGAAGCCTCCTGCCAACGGCGACCAGGGTGTCAGACCCAGGCCCTGGTCCTCGCACAGCGGCACCAGTTCGTATTCCACGTCACGAGCGACGAGCGAGTAGTAGGCCTGCAGCGAGACGAACTTCTCCAGGTGCTTGCGCTCGGAGATCGACAGCGCCTTCATGAGCTGCCAGGCGAAGTAGTTGGAACAGCCCAGATAGCGCACCTTGCCCTGACGCACCAGGTCATCGAGCGCCGAGAGGGTTTCCTCCAGCGGCGTCATGAAATCGAAGCTGTGGACAATGTAGAGATCGATGTAGTCGGTGCCCAGACGCTTCAGACTGTTCTCGCAGCTTTGAATGATGTGGTGTCGGCTCAGACCCACGTCGTTGATGTTGGCACTCATGCGACCACGCACCTTGGTGGCCAGCACCACCTGATCACGCTTGCCCTGCAAGGTTTTGCCGAGAATCTCCTCCGACTGACCGTGGGAATAGACATCGGCCGTGTCAAAAAAATTGATGCCGCCGTCGATGGCGATATCCACCAGGCGCTGCGCCGCCGCCTGATCCAGGCCGCCGACCACTTCCCAATAGCCCTTGGCGCCAAACGGCATCGTGCCGAAGCACAACTCGGATACCAACAGTCCGGATTGACCCAATTGACGATATTGCATGACCGTTCTCCTTTTCTATCAAAAGACTCGCGTTCAGACCCGTTGCCAATCCAAACCGCCACACAGCGACTCAATCGCGGATCAGAATGAAGCGCAGGTGTCTTGTGCGATTGTATCGCGCGCGATATTATTTAGCAAGACACCCTCATCAGGAGCACCCTCAATGAACATCCTCTATGAAGCCCATGCCTCGGCCATCGGCGGCCGCAGCGGCCACGTGACCACCGACGATGGCGCGCTGGATCTGCAATTGAGCCTGCCCAAAAGTCTGGGAGGCAGTGGCGGCGCGGGCACCAACCCCGAGCAGCTGTTCGCCGGCGGCTATGCCGCCTGCTTCGAGAACGCGCTGATCCATGTCGCCCGGCAGCAGAAGATCACCCTGGAGGGAACCCGCGTCGACGCCACGGTGGGCATCGGGCCCAATGACCAGGGCGGTTTCGCGCTGGCGGTCAAACTGGTGGTGACCCTGCCCGGCCTGCCGCGGGAACAGGCACAGGCGCTGGTGGAGCAGGCGCATGCCGTCTGTCCTTATTCCAATGCCATACGCGGCAACGTCGACGTCGCGCTGGAACTGCGCTGAGCCTTCCCAGGAGAGTCCCATGAGCGAATTTCATCATTTCCAGGCCCGTTCCCTGCGCGGCGAGCCGGTCGAGCTTTCCCGCTACGCCGGACAGGTGGTGCTGGTCGTCAACACCGCCAGCAAATGCGGTTTTACGCCCCAGTACGCGGGGCTGGAGTCCCTGTATCGAAAATATGCCGGCCAGGGTTTCGTGGTGCTGGGTTTTCCCTGCAACCAGTTCGGCAATCAGGAGCCCGGCGACGCCGATACCATTGAAGGCAGTTGCCTTGTCAATTACGGCGTGAGCTTCCCGATGTTTGAAAAGGTCGATGTCAAAGGGCCCAATGCGCATCCGCTGTTCAAGTGGCTGAGCATGCAACTCCCTGGCCTCGTCGGTCGCCAGATCAAGTGGAATTTCACCAAGTTCCTGATCGGCCGGGACGGTCAGCCGCTGCGCCGCTTCGCCCCCACCACGCGTCCCGACAAGATCGATCAGCTCCTTGCCAAGGCTCTCGGGGCGGCCTGAGATGAGCAGACGGTCATTATCAGCGCCTCCGGGCGATGCCAACCCCGAGGATCACCTGCGCCTCGATCTTCAGTTGTGCTTTCGCCTGTACGCCGCCTCGCGCCTGATCACGCGGCTCTATCAGCCTCTGCTGGAGCCGCTGGGGCTGACCTACCCGCAGTACATCGTGCTGATGATCCTGTGGGAAGACGCGCCCTGCCCAGTGTCTCGCATCGGCGCGCGCGCCCTGCTCAATACCAACACGCTGACCCCGCTGCTCAAGCGGCTCGAGCTGCAAGGACTGGTGCAACGTCAGCGCCGCCAAGATGATGAACGCATCGTCGAGATTTATCTGACCAAGGCCGGCGATGCGCTGCGCTCGCATTGCGCCTGCATTCCCGCCGAACTCGCCGCCACCACGCATTTTCCGCTCGAAAAGGCCACGGCGCTCGCCACACTACTGGATGAGCTTCTGACAGGTTTACGCGAACAAACCCCGGATTGCACACTGCCCCTACCGAATGATTGATTACGCTGGGGTCGCCCGAGACGACCGCAAGGCGCTGCGTCGAGCCGCGTTTATTCCCAACAGGCAGAGTATTTCGTCCCGATCCCAGCCCGCTGCTCATCCCACAGCGCCGGCGGGTCCACCGCCAGATCGAACAACGTGATGTGGTTCGGCAGTGCGTCGTCCAGGATGGCCGCCACGATGTCGGGCGCCAGCGTCGTCAGGCCACTCTCTCCTGGCCATTCCTCGCTCCGACCTCGCTCCCTGAAACTGGCCCGAAGTCCGCAGAGACCCCAACACGGCCCCCTAACAGATCAAAGAGTTACGCGCGGACGAATCAAGCGATTGGATTGCTCACCCCATCCATGGGGTTCGCCCCTGCGGGGCCGACTTCGTCGTCCAAATTCGCTCCTGGCGAATTTGTGCAGCATCGGGTGGCGAAGGAAACGCTGCGGTTGCGTTTCGTCGGTAGTTATCGGGGACTACCGACATATGGCAACGCGGAAGTACGTGCTTGGATGGTGGCCAAGACAAGAAACTCCTTGTCAGGACAATGTCCGGACGCCTACAATAAGGGCATCCAAGATCAGTCCGGAGGGGCACCATGAGCACCCCGAATCTTTCCAAGACCGAACGCATTGACGTTCGCGCCAGTACGCCAGTCAAGCAACTGCTGCAGGAAGCCGCACGCGCCTGCCACAAGAACGTCAGCGAGTTCCTGCTCGACGCGGGCGTGACGGCGGCCGCGCAGACGCTGGCAGATCGTCGTCAGTTCGTACTGGACGACACACAGTGGCAGGCGTTCCAGGAAGCGCTGGACCGCCCGGTGCAAAGCAAGCCGCGCCTGAAGAAGTTGCTGCGTGAGCCCGGGGCGCTGGGTTGAGCGCTGACTACTCACCCGTTCGCAAGCTCGCGGCAACGGATCAGGTCGATGCGTTCGACTGCGGCCAGGTCGCGCTGAACCAGTTCCTGCAGCGCTACGCGCTCGTCAACCAGAAGGCCAACAGCGCGCAGACCTATGTCTGCTGCCAGGGTGACGTGGTGGTCGGCTTCTACAGCCTGGCCGTTGGTAGCGTCGATCCGGAAGCCGCGCCGTCGAGAGTGATGAAGGGGCTGGCGCGCCACCCAGTGCCGGTCATGATCCTGGCCCGGCTCGCGGTGGACAAGGAACATCAGCGCAAAGGACTGGGCCAGGCCTTGCTCAAGGACGCCCTGCTGCGCACGGCACAGGCTGCCGACATCGCCGGCATTCGCTGCCTGTTGGTGCATGCCAAAGACGACGCAGCGCGACAGTGGTACGAATCGTGGGAATTCGAGCCCAGCCCGACTGATCCGTACCATCTGTTCCTGATGCTCAAGGATCTCAAGGGCATGTTGAGCTGAGGTGGCGTTTCCACCTCAAAGCCCGACTCTCTCCCGCTGCTCATCCCACAGCGCTGGCGGATCGACCGCCAGATCGAACAGCGTGACGTGGTTCGGCAATGCGTCGTCCAGGATGGCCGCCACGATATCGGGGGCTAGCGTGGTCAGATTCACCATCCGGCTGACGTAGCTGTTGTCGATGCCTTCCCGTGTGGCGATCTCCTTCAAAGACTTCGCTTCCCCCGATTCCAGCATCGCCAGCCAGCGGTGCCCCCTGGCCAGCGCCAATTGAATGGAGGTCGGTGCAACGTCCCACGGTCTGACCGGTGCAGTCTCACCGTTCGGGAGAGTGACCAACTTGCGGCCACTGCGGCGCTTGATCTGGATCGGCACGGACAGGGTCAGCCTGCCGTCGCTGGTCTGCAGGATGTCCGGCTCGCCGGTCTTCTGGATGCGGATGTCGCTCATACCAGCGCCTCCGCTTGTTGCTCGACGGGCTCGGGACGCAGCTCCAGCACCAGCCGTTCGATGCCGTTGGCGCGCAGCCGCACCTCGAGGTCATTGGGCGACACGACCACCTTCTCGACCAGCAATTTCACGATCCGTGTCTGCTCCGCCGGGAACAGTTGATCCCAAATCGCGTCGAGCCGGGTCATGGCCACGGTGATCTTCGCCTCGTCCAAGGTTGGATCGAGCTTGATCGCTTGCGGCAGCATGTCGCCGAGCAGATTCGGGGCACGCAGGATCGCGCGCAGTTGGTCAAGCACCGCCGATTCGAGTTCCGCGGCCGGCAATCGCGGCAACCCCGAGGCGCCCGCGTGTTCCTTGGCGTCGCGCTGGGGCACGTAGTAACGGTAGCGCCGGCCATTCTTCTTGGTGGTGTGCCACGGCGACAGTGCGCGCCCGTCGTTGCCGACCACAATCCCCTTGAGCAGATAGGGAACCTTTGCCCGCGTCGTGTTGCCCCGCACTCGGCCATTCGTCTCCAGGATCGCGTGGACGCTGTCCCACAATTCGCGGCTGATGATGGGCGGGTGTTCGGCCTGGTACCACTGGTCCTTGTGCCGCAACTCACCAAGGTAGGTTCGGTTGCTGAGGAGCTTGTAGATGTGGCCCTTGTCGATCGGTCTGCCATCCCGGGTCTTGCCGTCTTGAGTGGTCCACACCTTCGACGTTACGCCATCCAGCTTCAGCTCCTTGACCAAGGCAGTACTGGAGCCGAGTTCGACGAATCGCTGGAAGATGTGCCGGATCAGTTTGGCTTCGCGCTCGTTGGGCACCAACCGCCGGTTCTTGACGTCATAGCCCAGCGGCGGTACGCCGCCCATCCACATGCCCTTGCGCTTGCTGGCTGCGATCTTGTCGCGGATGCGCTCGCCGGTGACCTCGCGCTCGAATTGGGCGAAAGACAGCAGGATGTTCAGCATCAGCCTGCCCATGGAGGTCGTCGTGTTGAACTGCTGGGTGACCGACACGAACGACACACCGTAGCGCTCGAACACTTCGACCATCTTGGAGAAGTCCGCGAGGCTACGTGTCAGGCGGTCGATCTTGTAGATGACGACCACGTCGATTTTGCCGGCTTCAATGTCCGCCATCATTCGCTGGAGCGCCGGTCGTTCCATGTTGCCGCCGGAAAAGGCGGGATCGTCGTAATCGTCGGCGACCGGTATCCAGCCTTCGGCGCGCTGGCTGGCGATGTAGGCGTGACCGGCGTCGCGCTGGGCGTCGATCGAGTTGTATTCCTGGTCCAGCCCTTCATCAGTGGATTTGCGCGTATAGACCGCGCAGCGCATGCGGCGCTTCAAGACTTCGCTCATCGTCCACCTCTTTTCTTGGTGGATGGCTTGGTCTTAGTGTTGGATGGCGGCTTGAGGCCGAAGAACAGCGGACCCGACCAACGCATGCCGGTGATTTCGCGGGCGATCATCGAGAGGCTCGGGTACATGCGCCCCTGGAAGTCATACTGGCCGTCGGCGGTCGCGATCACGCGGTACTCGATGCCTTTGTATTCGCGGACCAGCACCGTGCCTGCGGCCGGGCGGTAATCGCGGTCGCGTTTTTTCACCTTGCCGGTTTCGACCAGAGATTCGATGCGGCGCTGGTTGCGATCCAGCAGGTTGGCGTCGACCTTGCGGAACTCCAGCTCCTGCAGCCGGTAGGCAATCCGGCGTTCGAGGAACTGGCGGTTGTGGGTGGGCGTGTCGCCACCGACCAGTTTCTGCCAGAGTGCCCGGATCTCTGCCATCGGCATCTCGGGCAACCTGGCGATCTGCGCCGCCACCGATGGCGGCGTGGAAAACGATGGTATTTGCGTGCTCATTTCGACTCCGTAGTTGTCTTGTTGACGGGGTCTGTATGAACGCGCTGGTTGCCAGAGAAGCCAAGCTCAAACCCGCTCGCTCCGGCCATATCTGCGGACTCTTCTGCGTCGGTGATACGCAAGCGTGCCAGGCCGTTGGCCAGCAACGACGCGATCTCGTGGCGACGCTGTTCCGGCGTCATCCGCTCCGGTGGTAGATGGTTGATTTGATGCATTGGTGGCGGTCCTCTCGGTCAAACTCACATGCAGTGAAATTGTCCGGATGGACTGCCGCCGACACCATGAGGGAGTTTCGGAGTTGTGCGAACCGATGCGGGTTGCTGCGAAAAGCTGGTCCAGTTTAGTTCGCCAGATGACGGGCAAGGATGGTCGTCATCAACGAATTGCCGGGCTGGGTGCTGGCGATCATGTCCCGGATCTGCTCGTTGATCTGCGGGACTGGAACACCTGCATTCACTGCCGTCTGCGTGACTGCCGAATAAGCATCGAGCACATCCGCGCCGGTGATCTCATAGCCGTGTCCAAGAGAGATCCAGCGCAACGCGGCCAAGCCGGCTGAGAGCGCGAATGCTGGCTGCTTTTCGGCGTAATCACGGGCAGCGCGGGTCAGCGTGCGCGGATCGGTCGGGCTGCGCGTAGCCAGTTCGATCGCCACATCAAACAAGCCCGCATCCTTCGCAGCAGCGAACCATTTGCCCTCGGCGCCAAGCGTGCTGGCCACCAGGTCGCGTAGGATCTCTTCCAGTTGCTTGTGGGGATACTTCTTGGCGATGGCGCGAAACGTCGCCAGATTCGTTGTGCCCTGATTTGCCTCGATGGCATAGCGGCGGTAGGCCTCGTCGTGCAAACCGGAGGACAACAGGATCTCTTCGCAGGACTGAGCAATCTGCCAGCCAGGATCATTGAGGCCGCGCGACTCCTCGGCGTAGCGGATCGCCTCCGCCTTCTTGCCCATCGCTGCCAATGCCTTCACGCCCCAGCGTCGATCGTGCCACCACTTGAACCGCGCCTTGTCGAGTAACGCCAACAGTTCCTGGTGGCGGCCCGCCGCGTACATCGATGCCAGGCAGGCGCTGGTGCCTTTGAAGAATCCATGTCCGGAAGCCTTCGGGCTCCACACGCTCTCGACGACCGGCAAAAACTCATCGGCCCAGTGCGACGCCAGTTCCGGCGTCACGCACAACTCGCCCCAGTAATCGCCGAGCAGTTCGATGTAGGACATCTCGTCATCCTGCAGCGCTTGCCACAAGCGTTCGAGCCAGCGTTGTCGCAGCTTCGGCTCGACATCAGCCTTGACGATGATGGGCACCAGGGTATCGATGGCCTTGTTGACGGCCGAACCCAGTGCGCCCGATGAACTGTCCACCTGTTCCAGCGCCGGCGAGAGTTTTTCCAGCAGGGTAATGGCCCCCTCAGCTGCGAGCACGGGCTCCTTGCGGGCGACCTGCTTGATCTCCGTGATGGCTTCCTTGATCCGCTGCACCGGCGTGTCGGACCGCCAACCAAAGGAATGACGGCGAAAGCGGGAAGCGAATTGCCACTTGTGGGCGCTCATGATCGATCCGCCATCAGCTATCGAACCGGGTACTGGCCATTGCGGATGAAGCGGTCGTAAGTGTCTTCCTCCGGTTCCTCATCATCGTGCCGCGCTCCCTGCCACTCGGCCTCAGGCAGCAATAGCAGTGTCAGCGTGTAGTCGTACTGACCCGCGACGCGCGTCATCTCCGTGACCGGCATGCTGGCGGGTTCACGGACAAACCAGGACTGGGCACGCCCTGTCTGGCTGTCGGCCATGCCAAAGGCGTTGTAGCTGTGCGCCAGCGCATCGTGCGGCAGCTCGATGGTGTTCTTGCGCGTCGCGAAGTAGGCGCCGGACCTGAGCGCTGCCTTGTTCGACTTGGCCCAGAGCATGTGATCGTCGCGGCTGGCCACCAGTATGGCGCGCTTGGGAGCGATCTCGGTCCAGCGCAGGGCGGCAGCCGTCAGCGAGACCCCGTAGCGATCGGCGCAGTGACCGAGCAGATCGAAGCTGATCGGTTGCCCGTCGACCTGGCGCCGAAAGTCGTCCAGCGGCATCAGCAGGGTCGAAGCGAACAGATCCGCCTCGGCCTCGATGTCGCGCTCGTTGTTGTCCCCAGTCTCGATGTCGTCGTCGCCGCATTCGAACAGGTCTTGCTGGTGGCGGTGCAAGATGTAGTGACCGAATTCATGCGCGATCGTGAAGCGCTTGCGGCCTTCCGACGGGGTGGCGCTGTTGTAGAGGACCAACCACTTCGAGCGCGCCTTGTTGGCTTTCAGCAGACCATCGAAACCGTCGAGATCTTCGCCCTGGACCTTGTCGATCGGCGAGTCTGAGAAGCACTGGCGGGAATACTCCAGCGCCAGCTCGTCAACCTTGACCGGAAAGCGATCCGCACCGAGAACCGTGTTGAGCATGGACGAGATGCGATTGGCCTCGGCCATGGGCTTCTTCGCATCCGTCATTCATCTTCCCAGGCATCGAGGATCTTGCGGATCTTCTTCTTGTCCGGCTCCGACATGGTTTTGTACTTGCGGAAGAAAGCCTCATCGAGCACTTGCTCGTCCGGCGTGGCGGCCGATTCGGTCAACAGGAACTCCGTGGTGACATCGAGGACGGCGGCGATCTTGCCGATCTTGTCGGCCGATGGTTTCGGATCGTCCTTGTTCTCCAGCTCCCAGATGTAGCTCTTGCTGGAGTCCGTCAGCTCGGCCAACTGCTCCAGGCTGAGCTTCTTCTGCTTCCGCAATGCGCGGATCTTGTCCCCCAGGGGCGATGGCACCGTTATCTCCTCATGTGTTCGCGTCAGGCCGAAAATAATACCACTACGCCGAACGAATTCGTACCTGCTTGACAAACCCCTAACCGCTCCGAGACAATCACAATCGTTCGGTACACCGAACGTCATCGGTCTGCACACCCCAACAAGAAGAAGGGGCCGTCGGGGCTGATACCAAGCCAATCCAAACCTTTTGAGGGGTATGTAGATGAACGATGCAGAAAACCTGAGCAAGCTCCTGGGCCACCTGCCGCCGGCGGTGTTCCGTGAATTCATGGTGGACGAGTTCAGTCTGGCCATGCCGGATGTGGACGCCAAGAAGCCCAAGAAAGAACAGCGTGAACAGATGGAGGCTGTGCTCGCGGCTCTTGGTGTGGGCGAGCGGCAACGGATCGAAGAAGTGGCCGAACGGATCGTGCTGCTGTCGGACGGCGCCGGCCAGGACGTCATCGACGGCTTCAAGGACGACATCTTTGATGACGCCGCCCGGGAAACCTTCGCCGCGATCCCGAACCAGTACCAGCGGGCGCTGTGGCTCCATGTCCATGAACCCGCACTCTTCGAGGAAGCGCTGAACGCCCGGCAGGCCGACGTGTTTCGGCAAAGCGCCTCCTGCTACTCCGGTTTCATGGCACCTGCCAACCTGGCAGTACTCGACGACGCGACGGCCAAGGCGGCGTTCCACCAAACCGTCGCCCAGCAACTCGGGTGCTCCGATGACGCGGTCGCGATCCAGATCTTCAAGCGTCTGCGGCCCGACACGCAGACCGGCGAGGACGTGGATCTGTACCAGATCAGCATCCATCACAACCGCCCACCGGAAATCATCGACTGCGTGCAGGCGAGCGAACTGGTGTCCCAGGAGGTGATCCGGGCGGTGTCTTCGCACATCACTTACGAGCCGGCCAATGGGCACCTGGAGGTGCTGTCGAAAGATACGGCGGGGCGGGAAGCATTGGCGCGCATCGTGGCCGACTCCCTGCTGCAATCGCCCATCACCGGCGAGAAGATCCCGCTCAAGCAATACGACTACCAGAGCTTGGCGGCGCTGCGAAATTTCGACTTATCCGGCGAGCCGGTAGCGTTCGTCAAGGTCGTTGAGCTCGGCTACGCCGCTGGCAATGGTCGGTCGCTCCTGGTGAAGATCTGGACCAAGGACGTCGATGACATCTACGCGGCCGCCCGGTCGTTGATCGGCCCCACCTTCGACTTCCGCGATCACCACCTCAACTACGCCAAGCTGTCCATCAAGCTGAAAAAAGTCGGCAAGGACCGCGCACGGACGATTACCGTGATCCTGCGCGACGACAACAAGTGCAACATCAAGACCAAGAGAGAAAAGGACCGGGCGCTGTGCGACCGACTGCTGGCCAAATGGCATCTGGTGAAGGAGATCGGCCATGTCGTCGAAGCCCCTGCCGACACAGTCGCTGCTTGATCTGATCGACCTGTTCGAACAGTCTGGGCAGCCGATTGCCGACGGCGACGGACAGCGGCTTCGTGGGGTACCCGGGTGGAGTGTCCTTCGGCGGACATCTTTGACGCCGAAGCTGCTGGAGCAGTGGACCGACTGCGTTGGCTACGCCGGGAGCTACCCAGCATCGCTTGATGATGATCTCGTTCAAGTCGACCTGACTGAAGATGACCAAGCTGATCGGTATCGCTACCGCTGCCCTGAGACCTTTCGGTGGAAGTCTGTCCCCGCTGCCGAGGTCGCCATCTACAGCGTTCGGCCAGCTGCAATCCTGAGCACCATCGCCGATCTCCTGGGTATCGCGCAGGCTTTGCGAAAAGGAATTGATGCGCCGCTGCTGGACGATGCCCTTTGGCATTTGGGAAAGGCACGAATCGGGCACGCCTTGACAGACGTCTGGCTCGTTCGCGGCTTGGCGCACTCCATCGAAGAGGTTTTTCGCCACTTCAGCCAGACAAGTCTTCCTGACCAAGGCCTGATTTTGTCGTCTGGCGGTGTGTTGCCGCAGTTTGTTCGCCCACCGCGCAGCTACCGCTTTGCGTCGCTTCGAGAAGCAATCGTCAACTATGTCGCAACGCCATGCATCGACATGGATCTGCTGCACCGCATCCTGGTCGCACCACCCGATGGCGCGATCCGACCCGTGTTGCCGGTGCACTTTGACGAATACACCAACACGCTGACTATCCGCACAAAGACTAAGCCCTGGACGATCAAAGGCGAGCGCCAGGCTGCGGCAGTCCGCTACATGTTCGAGCAGGCCATCAACGACAGGTGGATTCTCCCAGCCGCTGAAATTCTCGACGCAGCCTATGCAGATAAGAAGACGGCGCGCAGTCAGCGCATGCAGAACCTGTTCAGTGGCAACACCGACTGGGAGGACTACATCGACAACCCTGAAAAGGGGAAGTATGGCTTCCGCCGAGATTGACCGGCCACCAGTTGGCAGCACCACGCACAACCGCCTTCGGGCGGTTTTTTGCTTTCTGGGCCCCGCTTTTCCCCGCAGAAGCTGCGCCCGTACATCAGCCCGTACATGGCGGCGGCAGACGCCCGCACAGGCCGACTTCGAAACTGACCTCACGAATTCGCAACAACCAGAAGGAGTGCATCGTGAGTGTCAAACATCTGAATCAAGGCCAATTGGCCGAACGTTGGGGAGTCAGCGAAGCCACGCTTGAACGCTGGCGCTCCGAAGGTATCGGCCCGGTATTCCTGAAGCTGCAGGGTCGTGTCGCTTACCGCATCGAGGACATCGAAGCCTACGAGGCCGAGAGCCTGCGCAAGAGCACCTCTGAACGCGTCAATGCGGGAGGTGCGCTGTGAACCGCATCTCCCCCGACGAAGTCCTGACCACCCCGGCCGGCGAACTAGCTGCGCTTGCCAGCGAGTCCCTGTTCCAGCTCAAGAACGACGCTGCTGATCTTCTCGCCGCTGCCAAGGCGATCGTCGAGCACGTCGATCGCGCACTGGACCTCAAGTACGCCGACCGCGCCCACCAACTCCGCCTGGCAGCTGGCAAGGATACCGGCGTCGTCCATTTCGACGACGGGCACGTCCGCATCACTGCCGATCTGCCCAAGAAAGTCGACTGGGATCAGAAGCGGCTTGCCGAGATCACCCAGCGCATCGCCGCCAACGGTGACGACCCGTCCGAGTACGTGGAGATCAGCTACCGGATTTCGGAAACCAAGTTCAACTCGTGGCCCGAGTCGCTCAAGAACGCCTTCGCCCCGGCACGCACCCTCAAGACCGGCAAGCCGGGCTTTCGTCTCGCTCTGCTTCAGGAGTAATCACCATGAAAACCAAACCTACGCTACTCGAACTGCTGCGCAAGCAGCCCGAACTGTATCTCCGTGATCTGCCTGAAAACATCCGCATCCCGGCGCTGGACGGCAATCGCCCCGACGAAGTCGTGCGTCGCCTTGAGGACGCCACCATCGATGACCTGGCATTCGCGATCCAAGGCATGGAGTCGGAATCCCGTCTGATCCATCGCCGTCTGAGTGGTCTGCGTGACCTGTACGAGATGGCCCGCAAGCGTGGCGCGCTCGGTATGACCACCGTTGCTGACGCGTTCGCCAGCATCAGCACCGAGGAGGCCGGCAAATGAGCCTCCCCATCATTACTGCAGACCAGCGTCTGGCCGAGCGCCGTGGCGTGAAAGGCGTGCTCGTCGGCAAGAGCGGCATCGGCAAGACCTCGCAACTCTGGACGCTGAAACCCACGGCCACTCTCTTCTTCGACCTTGAAGCTGGAGATCTGGCTGTCGAGGGCTGGGCGGGCGACACGATCCGTCCGCGCACCTGGCAGGAGTGTCGTGACTTCGCGGTGTACATCGGCGGACCGAACCCGGCGCTGCGTGACGACCAGCCGTTCAGTCAGGCCCACTTCGATGCCGTGTGTGCGCGCTTCGGCGATCCGGTCGTGCTGGACAAGTACGACACCGTGTTCGTCGACTCCATCACCGTGGCCGGTCGCCTGTGCCTGCAATGGTGCAAAGGCCAGCCCCAGGCCTACTCCGAGAAGACCGGCAAACCCGACAGCCGGGGTGCGTATGGGCTGATGGGCCAGGAAATGATCGCCTGGCTGACCCACCTGCAGCACACGCGCGGCAAGAACGTCTGGTTCGTCGGCATCCTCGACGAGCGCCTCGACGATTTCAATCGCCGGGTGTTCTCGCTGCAGATCGACGGCTCCAAGACCGGCCTGGAACTGCCCGGCATCGTCGATGAGGTCGTCACCCTGGCCGAGCTGAAGGCCGATGACGGCGCCAGTTACCGCGCCTTCGTCTGCCACACGCTGAACGCATGGGGCTACCCCGCCAAGGACCGCTCCGGGCGGCTCGATCCGATCGAGGAGCCACACCTCGGCCGCCTCATGGAAAAGATCGCCGGCCCGGCCAGGCCCGCTACCGAACGGCTCGATTTCGCGCGCCCCGCGCCCGCTGCCATCCCCGAATCCACTTCGACTCAGGAGTCCTGATCATGACCTACTTCGATTTCAATTCCGCCTCCGAACAGACCTCTTTCGACCTTATCCCCAAAGGCGCGCTGGTGCGTGTCCGCATGACCATCAAGCCGGGTGGCTTCGATGATCCGTCGCAGGGATGGACCGGCGGCTACGCCACCCGCAACGACAACACCGGCTCGGTGTACCTGAACTGCGAGTTCGTCGTGATGGAGGGTGAGTTCGCCCGTCGCAAGATGTGGTCGCTGATCGGCCTGCACAGTCCGAAAGGCCCTGAGTGGGCCAACATGGGCCGCACCTTCGTCAAGGCGATCCTCAACTCAGCGCGCGGCGTTCATCCTGGCGACAACAGTCCTGCCGCGCAGAACGCGCGCCGCATCAGCGGGTTTGCCGATCTCGATGGCATCGAGTTTCTCGGCAAGGTCGACTGGGACAAAGACCAGAACGGCCAAGACAAGAGCGTGATCAAGGCCGCGATCACGCCCGACCACAAGGACTACGCCGCCCTCATGGGTGGCGCGCAGGGAGCGGCGAAAGCGCCAGCACCCGCAAACGGGTCGAACGCGTATGCCCAGGCCACGGGCCGTGCCTCCGTGCCGGGTCGCCCGAGCTGGGCACAGTAAAGGGGACGCCGCCATGATGCTCCGCCCCCGCCAAGCCCTGCTGGTCGAGCGCTCTTTGGCGGCGCTCGCCCAACACGGCAACACCCTATCTGTTGGCCCCACCGGGTCGGGCAAGACCATCATGCTGTCGGCGGTGGCCGGCAGCTTGTTGGCCGAGCCAGATGCCAAGGCCTGCATCCTCGCTCATCGCGATGAACTGACCGGCCAAAACCTGACCAAGTTTGCACGGGTGAATCCGGGCGTCAGCACCTCCGTGTTCGATGCCAAGGACAAATCCTGGTCCGGGCGCGCCACGTTCGCGATGGTGCAAACGCTGTCGCGTGACAACCATCTCGCTGCCATCCCGATCCTCGATCTGCTGGTGATCGATGAAGCGCATCACGCAGCCTCGGCGTCGTACCGCCGCGTAATCGACCGCGTGTTGGACAAGAACCCGCGCGCCCAGATCTTCGGGGTGACGGCGACGCCTGCCCGCAGTGACGGCAAGGGACTGCGGGAGGTCTTCAGCAACGTCGCGGATCAAATCACCCTCGGCGAGCTGATCGCCTCCGGCCACCTCGTGCCGCCACGCACCTTTGTCATCGATGTCGGCGCCCAGGAGCAGTTGACGCGGGTCCGGCGCACGGCCACTGACTTCGACATGACGGAAGTCGAGGCGATTCTCAACAAGACTCCTATCACCGATGCCGTGATCCGTCATTGGCGTGAGAAGGCCGGCGACCGCAAGACGATCGTGTTCTGCTCGACCGTCGCCCATGCCGAATGTGTGCGCCAGGCGTTTCAGGATGCCGGTGTATCCGCCGTGATCGTGCACGGCGAGCTGTCTGATGCTGAGCGAAAGGCACGCCTGGCCGAGTACGAATCCGGCAGCGCGCAAGTCGTGGTCAATGTGGCTGTGCTGACTGAAGGCTACGACTTCACGCCCACCTCCTGCGTGGTGCTGCTGCGACCCAGCTCGCACAAGTCGACGCTGACTCAGATGATCGGGCGCGGCCTGCGCACCATCGATCCTATCGAGCATCCCGGCGTCATCAAGACCGACTGCGTGGTGCTGGACTTCGGCACCGCGACCTTGATGCACGGATCTCTGGAACAGGACGTCAATCTCGACGGACACCAGCATCACGGCGAAGCGCCCACCAAGGACTGCCCGTCCTGTGAAGCCACCGTCCCGCTCGGCTGCCGCGAATGCCCGCTGTGCGGCTTCGTCTGGGAGAACGAGAACACCGAAGAAGGAGATGCGCTGGCCGATTTCGTGATGACCGAGATCGATCTCCTCAATCGCTCCAACTTCCGCTGGTGCGACCTGTTCGGCTGCGACGACGCATTGATGGCGACTGGCTTCAACGCCTGGGGTGGCGTGTTCTTCCTGAATGGGCGCTGGCACGCCGTGGGCGGAGGTAAGGATCTGCAGCCACGCTTGTTGGCTGTCGGCGACCGCACGGTTTGCATGGCCAAAGCCGATGACTGGCTGAACGACCGCGAGTCGGCTGACTCCGCGCACAAGACCCGTCGTTGGCTGAACGAGCCGCCGACCGCGAAGCAACTCCAGTATCTGCCGCAGGCGCTGCGCGCCGACTTTGGCATGACCCGCTATCAGGCCTCGGCGCTGCTGTCCTTCCAGTTCAACAAGTCGTCGATTCAGCGCCTCGTGGTGGCTGCTAACGATGCCCACCGGGAGACCGCGTGAAATGTGCAGTCTGCTCCCGAAAAGCCAAGGGCTTCGGCTACTTCAATCCACGCCTGCCGCGCAGCGATCCACGCCGTTACTCGGATCGCTGGGTGTTCTGCTCCATGCGCTGTCAGAACGCATTTTCACGGCTCATGGAAAAGACGGGAGGTCACATGATCGACCCGAGTGACATGGAGCTGGCTGCCATGGCGTCCTGCCTGGCCCCGCTGGGTGAGTATGTGGGCTCCATCGGCATGCAGCGCCCGCTGGCGGACTACAGCAAAGACGAAGTGCTGATGCTGATCGACGTGGTGGTGACCGCCTACCAGGAACACATGCTCGTCGAGCACGAGCGGATGGCGGAGAAGGACCGCGCTTTTCTTGAGGAGCGACTCGCCCGCCAGGGTAAGCCTGCTTCGACGGGGGTGCCGTTCTGATGCTGGACTTCAATCACCGCCCCAAGATCCATGAGCAGATCGGCGCGCTCATCGACGCCGCACTGAGCGCCGAACGCGACAACCAACCCCGGCGCAACTATCTCGGTGCGTCTCGCTTGGGCGTTGCCTGCGAACGTGCACTGCAATACGAGTATCTGCAGACACCGGTCGATCCTGGCCGGGACATGCCAGGTCGCGTTCTGCGTGTCTTCGAAGTGGGCCATGTCCTCGAAGAGTTGGCCATCCGCTGGCTGCGCATGGCCGGATTCGATCTGTACACGCAAAAGGCCAGCGGCGGTCAGTTCGGCTTTTCTGTCGCGGGCGGTCGCATCCAAGGGCACGTCGATGGCGTGCTGAACGGTGGCCCCGCAGAGCTAGGAATGAGCTATCCGGCCCTGTGGGAGTGCAAGACCATGAACGACAAGTCCTGGCGGGACACGGTCAAGCACGGCGTCAGCAAATCCAAACCGGTCTATGCCGCACAAATGGCCATCTATCAGGCCTACATGGAGACCAGCATTCCGGGCATCTCTGCGAACCCGGCGTTGTTCACTGCCATCAACAAGGACTCCGAGGAGATCTGGTTCGAGCTGGTGCCGTTCGACGGCGGCCTAGCGCAGCGTATGTCCGATCGCGCGGTTCGGGTCATCACGGCAACGGACATCCAGGAACTGCTGCCGCGCCATGCAACCACGCCAACGCATGTCGAGTGCAAGTTCTGCCCCTGGCAGGACCGCTGTTGGAGTTCGACATGATGGCCGACAACATCATCTGGCTCGACTTCAATGACGCGCCCGAGCAGCGCGACGAACTGACCTCCGACACCGATGCCTTGCGCGCTGGCTTGCTGGATCGACTTGAGGCCGTCCTCCACTACCTGTTTCCGCAGGGGCGCATTCGGGGTGGCAAGTTCTACGTCGGTGATGTCGATGGCAACCCGGGAAAGAGTCTGGTGGTTGAGCTGGACGGACCACGGCGAGGCCTGTGGAAAGACTTCTCCACCGACGAGGGCGGCGACATCATTGATCTGTGGGCGCGCTCGCAGGGCCGCTCCGCCCGCAGCGACTTCCCACGCATCGCTGGAGAGATCCGGCAATGGCTCGGCATTGCTGTCCCGGTCGGCACGCCGATGCGCCGTGATGTTCGCAGCATGCCGATGGACGACCTCGGCGCCTACACCGGCAAATGGGATTACCTGACTCCCGATGGCGAGCTGATCGCCTGCGTCTACCGGTATGACCCGCCGACAGGCAAAGAGTACCGCCCCTGGGATGTGCGTGCCCGCATGTGGCGCGCACCCGATCCCAGGCCGCTCTACAACCAACCGGCCATCGCGAAAGCGCGAGAGGTCGTCCTGGTCGAAGGCGAGAAATGTGCGGCTGCATTGGTTGCTTGCGGCATTGCGGCCACCACGGCGATGAACGGCGCCAAGGCACCAGTCGACAAGACCGACTGGCGTCCACTAGCCGGGAAATCCGTGGTCATCTGGCCGGACCGGGATGCCCCCGGCTGGGACTACGCCGAGAGCGCAGCGCGCGCTTGCGTGATGGCGGGCAGCGCATCCGTGGCCATTTTGGTGCCGCCGACCGACAAGCCGGCCAAGTGGGATGCAGCAGACGCTGTCGACGAGGGCTTCGACTGCGCGGCATTCATCGCCCAGGGTGACCGACGGATCGTAAAGGCAGCGGCTCCCTCTCTGCCCACCTTCACGCTCGGCGAACTGCTCGATGACAACTCGCCGCTGCCGCCCGATCTGATCGCTCCGCGCGTGCTGACACCGGCTGGCATGTTGGTGTTCGGTGGCGCACCGAAAGTCGGCAAGAGCGACTTCCTGCTGTCTTGGCTGGCGCACATGGCTGCAGGCGCTGTATTCCTCGGCATGCAGCCACCCCGTCCGCTGCGCGTGTTCTACCTGCAGGCCGAGGTCCAGTACCACTACCTTCGCGAGCGCGTGAAGGATGTGCGCCTGCCATCACACCGGCTTTTGGATGCCCGCGCCAACTTCGTCGCCACACCGCAGTTGCGGCTGGTGCTCGATGACGCAGGGCTGGCGCAGGTGATCCCGGCAATCGCGCAGGCTTTCGGCGGCGAGCCTCCCGACATCATCGCCATCGATCCGATCCGCAACGTTTTCGACGGCGGTGACGCCGGTGGCGAGAACGACAACGGCGCGATGCTGTTCTTCCTGTCCCAGCGGGTGGAGCGCATTCGCCAGGCAGTGAATCCGGACGCCGGCGTCATCCTCGCCCACCACACCAAGAAGCTCGGCAAGAAGCAGTTCGAGGAGGACCCGTTCCAGGCACTGGCCGGCGCGGGAAGTCTGCGCGGCTACTACTCGACCGGGATGTTGTTGTTCAGGCCCGACGAGACCAGAACGACCCGCCAGCTCATCTTCGAGCTGCGCAATGGCGCGGGTATCCCGCAACGGCACGTCGACAAGATCAACGGTGAGTGGCGTGAGGTCGATGCCAACGAGCGGCTGGTGATGAAGGACTACGGCGAGCGACTGGATGCCGAGCGCCGCCGCAAACGCGACGCGATCCTTCAGATCCTGTTCGAGGAGGCCGGCAACGGGCGCTGCTACACCGCCAACCAGTTCGCGGAGTCCTTCGAGGGCAAGGCTGGCCTGGGCGGCGAGCGCACCATCCGCGAACGCGTCTCCGCGCTCTCGACGCAGGGCTACATCAAGTATTTCCGCAACTCGGCTGACTACGGTCTGCCCTCCAGCGGCCGCACCAAGTTCGGCTATCTCTGCGTAGAAGGCATGGTGCTGCGCTTGCCAGCTGGCGATGTCGACACGGCCACCGGCGAGCTGCCGATGCGCGAGCACACGGTGCTCCCCACCCACTACAAGTGCCCGCATTCCGGCGCCTCGATGCCTGTCGAGAACCCCGACGTGTGGGTCTACCACGACGAACTGAACGACCCGGAGGCCTCATGAACATTGCCCAATCGGCAGTTGGCAGCGCCGTTGCCAACTGCACCCATTTCCTTGCCAACTACCCGCAGTTGGCAAACCTCTGCCAACTGGAAGTCCAGGTAAATCAGGGTGTTGCGGGAAATTACCCGCAGTTGGCAGATGGCAACGATGCCAACTTGCCAACTGGCGCAAACCCGCGTGGTTGCTGGACTTTCTCCCATTCTCCAGTTGGCGAAAACTCCCCCTCCTACTACGTAGGAGAGGGACCAGATGGCCCCTCCACTCTACGTAGGGGGCTTGCCGGCCACCCGGGATCAGATCATCGGCGGCCATCCCTGTCCTCGATCCTGGCATTGGATCTCGGCACACAGACAGGCTGGGCACTGCGCGACCGCGATGGCGCAGTGACCAGTGGATCGGAATCCTTCAAGCCGCAGCGCTTCGAGGGTGGCGGCATGCGCTACCTGCGATTCAAACGCTGGCTCACCGAGATCAAGCAGTCCTGCGACGGCATCGACGCCGTGTACTTCGAGGAGGTGCGCCGCCACGCCGGGGTCGATGCGGCACACGCCTACGGCGGCTTCATGGCCCACCTCACCGCATGGTGCGAGCACCACCAAATCCCGTACCAGGGCGTTCCGGTGGGCACGATCAAGAAGCACGCCACCGGCAAGGGCAACGCGAACAAGGATCAGATGATCAGCGCCGCCCGGTTGCGTGGCCACGCACCGGCTGACGACAACGAAGCCGATGCCATTGCGCTGTTGCAGTGGGCCGTCGAGACACAGGAGGTGTGAGATGAAGGTTCCGACTCACGCCTACCGCTGTGCCCTGGCTCGACTGCAGCCCGATCCGCGCCCCGATCCGGAGCAGATCAAGCGCGAAGGATGGCGCGACCAGCAGATCCTGGTGATCTCGCCCGACGACACGCGACTCGACTGGGTCGAACGCGAACTGCTGCGCCGGATCGGCGATCGGCTGTACGGGTCGAAGGAGCGTCGACATGGCTGAGTGGACGATCGAAACCGTGGCCGACCGGTTCATCGAGGCCGCACGAACTGCCCACCGCCTTCCTCCGGTTCGCGTGCAGGGCTACTTCAACTGCTGGCCGGCGATCAAACGCATGCCATGGGAAAACCTCGGCGCAGAGCCACCGGTCTACCGCTTTCCTCCCGACCCTGCGGCCATCGACCGGATGCTGGAGACCATGCGGTGGGTCCAGTGGCTTGAGGAGGAACAGCGACACCTCGTCTGGATGCGGGCACAGCGGTACCCGTGGAAAGATATCTGTTGCCGCTTCGCCTGTGACCGGACCACTGCCTGGCGTCGCTGGCAGGCAGCACTGGCGATCGTGGTCGAGCAGCTGCAAGCGGCGAAGAGACAGGCAGCGGTAGCCAATTCGCGCTGACGTTGCGTGTAGTTGCGAGCCGTTGCAAAGCCAATCTGAATCCTGCGGACCGCTGAGGGTTTTGACGACTTTTCGGCGTGCAACATCTGGAGAGTTTTTCGCTAGTATTACGGCTAATCTCGCGAGCGAAGTACGTCTGAAGGCCACAGCACAGTCTGTGGCCTTCGTCGTTTCCAGCCCGCGATGGCCACGCCCCATTGCCACGGGTCCTTCCTGGCCAGAAAGCAATGCGGGAGGCGCGAGCGCGGCGCTTTTTTAGCGTCTGGGTGCGAACCAAGGTTCGCACGGTTCGCAGTTCGCATGCCGCCAGTTCGCACTAACCCCAAAACCCGCCCACGGCTTCGTCGGCGGGTTTTCTATTTTCAGGACATCATCTTTGAACACGCTCAACGTCGAGTACCGCAAGGTCGAGGCGCTGATTCCCTACGCCCGCAATCCGCGCACGCACGCCGAGGGTCAGATCGCCAAGATCGCGGCCAGCATCGTCGAGTACGGCTGGACGAACCCGATCCTCGTCGACGGCGACAACGGCATCATCGCCGGGCACGGGCGTCTGGCCGCTGCCCGCAAGCTGGGGCTGGATCAGGTGCCGGTGATCGAACTGGCCCACCTGAGCGTCGCGCAGAAACGCGCGCTGGTGATCGCCGACAACCGGCTGGCGCTCGATGCGGGCTGGGACGAGGAGATGCTGGCGCTGGAGTTGGCCGACCTGTCCGAGGCCGGGTACGACCTTGCGCTGACGGGTTTCGAGGATGCCGAGATCGAGGCGCTGCTCACGGGTGAGGTGACCGACGCCGGTACCGACCCGGAGCCTGATGCCGACGAACCGGATGCGGCGGACGACGTACCGGATACCCCTGTCGTGGCGGTGTCCCGTCCAGGTGATGTCTGGGCCATCGGGTCGCACCGCCTGATCTGTGGCGACGCCACCGACCGGGGCGTGGTCGAGGCACTGATGGACGGCAATGCCGCTCGCCTGTGCTTCACCTCGCCGCCCTACGGCAACCAGCGCGACTACACCTCGGGCGGCATCACCGATTGGGATGGCCTGATGCGCGGCGTGTTCGCGCACCTGCCGATGGCGGCCGACGGACAGGTGCTGGTCAACCTCGGGCTCATCCACCGCGACAACGAAGTGATCCCGTATTGGGACGCGTGGCTCGGCTGGATGCGCAGCCAGGGCTGGCGGCGCTTTGCGTGGTACGTCTGGGATCAGGGGCCGGGGATGCCAGGCGACTGGGCGGGTCGATTCGCGCCGAGCTTTGAGTTCGTTTTCCACTTCAACCGCGAGAGCCGCAAGCCGAACAAGATCGTGCCCTGCAAGCACGCCGGGCAGGAATCGCACCTGCGCGCCGATGGCTCGTCCACGGCGATGCGGGGCAAGGACGGCGAAGTCGGTGGCTGGACGCACAAGGGCCTGCCGACGCAGGACACCCGCATCCCCGACAGCGTAATCCGCGTGATGCGCCACAAGGGCAAGATCGGTCAGGACATCGACCACCCCGCTGTGTTCCCGGTCGCACTCCCGGAGTTCGTGATCGAGGCCTACAGCGACGCTGGCGACATCGTGTTCGAACCCTTCGGCGGCAGCGGCACCACGATGCTGGCGGCCGAGCGCACGGGCCGAGTCTGCCGCAGCGTGGAAATCGCGCCGGAGTACGTGGACGTCGCCATCAAACGCTTCCAGCAGAACCACCCCGGTGTGCCGGTCAGCTTGATCGCCACCGGTCAATCCTTCGAGCAGGTCGCCGCCGAGCGCACCACGACCTCTGACATCGAGGTGATGGTATGAACTGGCTGGCCGACAAGATCGAGCAGTGGCCGACCGCCAAGCTGCTGCCCTACGCCCGCAACGCGCGCACCCACTCCGAAGATCAGGTGGCGCAGATCGCAGCGAGCATTGCCGAGTTCGGATTCACCAATCCGATCCTGGCGGGCAGCGACGGCATCATCGTTGCTGGCCACGGTCGGCTGGCCGCCGCCCAGAAACTCGGGCTGGAGATCGTGCCCGTGGTCGTCCTTGATCACCTGAGCCCGACCCAGCGCCGCGCCTTGGTCATCGCAGACAACCGCATCGCGGAGAACGCTGGCTGGGATGACGCGATGTTGCGGATCGAGCTGGAGGCCCTGCAGCTGGAAGGTTTCGATCTGGACATCACCGGCTTCGACGCCGACGCGCTGGCCGAACTGATCGCGGGCGACGAGCCGGACAATGAGGGCCAGACCGATGAGGACGCGGTACCGGAGGTTGGCGAGACACCCATCTCGCGCCCGGGCGATGTCTGGATCATGGGCCAGCACCGACTGCTGTGCGGCGACTCGACCGTGACCGAGAGCTACGAGCGGTTGATGCAAGGCACAGTGGCAGACATGGTCTTCACCGACCCGCCGTACAACGTGAACTACGCCAACAGTGCGAAGGACAAGATGCGCGGCAAGGATCGCGCGATCCTCAACGACAACTTGGGCGATGGTTTCTACGACTTCCTGTTGGCAGCATTGACGCCCACCGTGGCGAACTGCCGGGGCGGTATCTATGTGGCGATGTCATCCAGCGAGCTGGATGTGCTGCAGGCCGCCTTTCGTGCCGCCGGTGGCAAGTGGTCGACGTTCATCATCTGGGCCAAGAACACCTTCACGCTGGGCCGTGCCGACTACCAGCGCCAGTACGAACCGATCCTGTACGGATGGCCTGAGGGTGCGCAACGCCACTGGTGTGGTGACCGCGATCAGGGCGACGTGTGGGCTATCAAGAAGCCGCAGAAGAACGATCTGCATCCGACGATGAAGCCGGTGGAGCTGGTCGAGCGAGCCATCCGCAATTCGAGCCGCCCGGGTAACGTAGTGCTCGATCCGTTCGGTGGTTCTGGCACAACGCTGATTGCGGCCGAAAAGTCGGGGCGCGTCGCGCGGCTGATCGAACTCGATCCGAAGTACGTGGATGTGATCGTGCGCCGGTGGGAGGACTTCACCGGCCAGACGGCTATCCGCGAGGCAGCAGACCAGGAATTGTGCGCCATTTGAATGGTTGGCCGGGCTGCTTGGCATCTTCTTCCTCGGCGATGCGCCGCAGGATTTGTAGGGTGGTGAGATCGCGCGGCAGTGCCATGCACATGACGCGCACGGCCTGCTCGATGGAGACGTCTGGACGCCGGTTGGCAATCAGCCAACGCAGCGCCTGCTCGCGTTCGGTGGCGAGCGTTGTCATCAGGCAGCCATCTCTTCGCAGATTTCGCAGTGGATCACAAAGCCTGTCAGGTAAGGCAGGCCGCGTGGGATGCCGTACTGCTTGCTGGTCTGGCGGCCAATCGTCCAGCCCATCCAACGTTGGGTGGCGGCCTTGATCGCATCCTGCAAGGCTTGGCCTTGGTGCAAACCGTTCTGGACGTCGTCGGCAAAGTGACGTCCGTGGCGACTGTCGAGGAAGATCCGCACCGATTCGAGGGGCTGGTGGGTGGCGTCCGAAATGGCGTTCATGGCCAGGGGCCATGCGGCGCTGGCGTGTTCGTTCATCGTGCCCCAAAAACCCCAGGCTTCGTTTTGGGTGGTGGGGATCTGGTTGGTGGTCATGGTGTGTTCTCCGGGTTGATCGTTGCGACACCTGTAGTAACGCGCTGTTCGATTGAGAAGCCAAGCTGTTCCTGGCCTCTTTCTCGATCAATTTCGCTTACCCGAGACGGGCTACGTAGCGGGCGTAATCACCGCCCTCGGGATTGACGTAGAGGTAAGGGCGTCCGGGAGCCGTGACCTCGACGCAGAGGTAGCCGTCGCCAGTGCCGCCACCCTTGCCACGCAGCCAGTCGCGTGACACCAGCAGGCTGCGCCCAAAGGCGTCGAATTCGGCAGGGGTGAGCTCCTTGGTCTCGGTGACGTAGACCTTGTGCTGGTCGCTCCCGCCCAGTTCGCCGAGGTCGGCAGGTTTGCGTGCAAACGGTAGGCGGATGCTCAACTCTTCGACCTGGAGGCTTTGGCCTGCGAACTGCAGAGTGCGTGGGGTACGTTCGATGGTGATGGTCATGGTGCTCATGGCGGTTTTCCTGGTTTGGCGTCGTCAATCACGACATCTGTATGAACGCGCTGGTGGGGAGAGAAGCCAAGCTATTCATGGCTCCTCTCGCCATCTTTTTGCCTTCGCCGAAACTCGCTGTGCTCGTTTTCAGGCGATGCGGTAGATCCGCTCGCCACCCTGCGGCTTGTCCGAGACGATGTTCAGGCCGAGCTTTTTCTTGAAGGCTCCGGCGAAGGTGCCGCGCACCGTGTGCGCCTGCCAACCGGTGGCGGTGCAGATCTGGCCGATGGTTGCGCCCTCGGGGCGTTGCAGCATCCGGATCACTTCGGCCTGCTTGCTGTTCTCGCGGGTGCGCGGCTTGACCCACGTTGCTTCTGCGGCGGTAACAAAGGCTTCCAGTTCGGGATCGCTCGCGGCCGCAGGCGCGCCTTCAGCGTTGGCGATGATCCGGTCGAGATTGGCTTCGAATTGACCGATGCCTTTCCTGTTCACGTCGGGACGCGGAATGCCCAGGGCGTCGTAGCCCTCCGCAGCGACAAACCAGTCGGTGCCGTCGGTGGTGATCAGTGCGCGGTTAAACAAGCCGTCGAGCACTTTCTTGCGCGCGCCGCCTTTGATGTTGTCAGGGAACCAGTCGATTTTGCCGCTGGTGTGCTCAACAGCGTGGGCCAGGATCGCGTGCTGTGCCGGGGTCAATTGGGTGGTGGTCATGTCTTGCTCCTTCGATGGGGTGGACGGTGAAGTGATGAACGCGCTGTTCCCAAGTGAAGCCAAGCGCTTTCTGCTTGGATTGCAGGGTTCGCAATCAGGTGTTGGCCTTTTCCGACTGCGTGGCTTTGCGGCCCTGCTCGACACCAGCGTTGAAGGCTGCTTCGAGCGCATCGCGCAAGCACCAGACCGCCACGTCGTGGAAATCGAGGCTGTCCGAGCGGCGGGTTTCCAGGGTTTCGATGCCCAGCTTGTTTTGCGCGATCTGGGTCAGGAGTTGTTCGAGCTTGCTCATGTCCGTGTCCTTTCATGGTGTTGATGACGAACGTATGAACGCGCTGTTCCAGATGGAAGCCAAGCTCAATCCGCAGGAATGACGAACAAATGATTGAAGGTGCCCCGAAGGGGAAATATGGGTATTTCGATTCGTGCCTACGCACGCCACCGAGGGGTGTCCGATGCGGCGGTGCGCAAGGCCATCGCTGCGGGACGGATCACGCCGGAGGCAGACGGAACGATTGATGCCGAGCGCGTCGACCGCGAATGGGCGCGCAATTCCGATGCGCCGCGCAATGGCACAGCCACCCGCGCGGTAAAGGTCGCCGTGGCGGAATCCAGTGGCACCACGGGTGATGGGCCAGCGGCATTGCCAGCAGGCGGCACGTCCTTGCTCCAAGCGCGCACGGTCAACGAAGTGGTCAAGGCGCAAACCAACAAGGTGCGCCTGGCCCGTCTCAAAGGCGAGCTGGTAGATCGGCCACAGGCCATCGCCCATGTTTTCAAGCTGGCGCGATCCGAACGCGATGCGTGGCTCAACTGGCCCGCGCGCATCTCAGCACAGATGGCAGCCAAGCTCGGCGTCGATCCTCACACGATGCACATCGCCTTGGAGGCGGCGGTGCGTGAGCACCTGCAGGAACTGGGCGAGATGCGCCCGAGGGTGGATTGATGGACATGGACTACGAAGGCGCTGCCGAGATCGAACGCGCATGGCGCGAAGGACTGACGCCAGACCCGCTGCTCACCGTGTCCGAATGGTCGGATCGCCACCGGATGCTCTCCAGCAAGGCGTCTGCCGAGCCCGGACGCTGGCGCACCAGCCGCACGCCGTACCTGAAAGCGATCATGGATTGCCTGTCGCCGACCTCGCCGGTCGAACGCGTGGTGTTCATGAAAGCGGCACAGCTTGGCGCGACCGAGATGGGATCGAACTGGATCGGCTATGTGATCCATCACGCACCCGGGCCAATGATGGCGGTGTGGCCGACAGTGGAGATGGCCAAGCGCAACTCCAAGCAGCGGATCGATCCGCTGATCGAGGAGTCGTCCGCACTAGCTGAACTGATTGCACCGGCGCGCAGCCGGGATTCCGGCAACACCATCCTGGCCAAGGAGTTCCGGGGTGGCGTGCTGGTGATGACCGGGGCCAACAGCGCGGTCGGCCTACGCTCGATGCCGGTGCGGTATCTGTTTCTCGACGAGGTCGACGGTTATCCGTTGGACGTCGAGGGTGAAGGGGACGCAATCTCGCTGGCCGAGGCGCGTACACGCACCTTCGCGCGGCGCAAGATCTTCATCGTCTCGACGCCGACGATCTCAGGGGCATCGGCTATCGAACGCGAGTACGAGGCCAGTGACCAACGTCGCTACTTCGTGCCGTGTCCGCATTGCTCGCACCGGCAGTGGCTGCGTTTCGAGCAGCTGCGTTGGGACAAAGGGCAACCGGAGACCGCTGCCTACATCTGTGAGTCATGTGACACCGCGATTGCCGAGCATCACAAGACGTGGATGCTGGAGCACGGCGAGTGGCGCGCGATGATCACCGATGGCGCGGGTAAGACGGCTGGCTTCCACCTGTCGTCGCTATACAGCCCGGTAGGCTGGCGTTCGTGGCGTGAGATCGCCGCTGCGTGGGAAGCCGCCGTCAGTAAAGAGTCGGGATCGGCCGCTGCTATCAAGACCTTCAAGAACACCGAGCTGGGTGAAACCTGGGTCGAGGAAGGCGAAGCCCCGGACTGGCAACGGCTGGTCGAGCGCCGCGAGGACTACCGCGTCGGCACGGTGCCACAAGGTGGTCTGCTCTTGGTAGGCGCGGCCGACGTACAGAAGGATCGAATCGAGGCCTCGGTCTGGGCCTTTGGGCGCGGCAAGGAGTCGTGGCTGGTCGAGCACCGCGTGCTGATGGGTGACACCGCCCGCGACACGGTGTGGAAGCGCCTCGCTGAAATGCTGGCCGAGACCTGGACACATGCTTCGGGCGCATCGATGCCGCTGGCGCGCTTTGCACTGGATACCGGGTTTGCAACGCAGGAGGCCTACGCCTTTGTGCGGGCTTGCCGCGATTCGCGTGTGATGGCGGTCAAGGGTGTGCCTCGCGGTGCAGCCCTGATCGGCACGCCGACCGCCATCGATGTCTCGCAGGGTGGCAAGAAGCTGCGCCGGGGCATCAAGGTGTACACGGTGGCAGTCAGCATCGCCAAGCTCGAGTTCTACAACAACCTGCGCAAGAGCGCAGATGTTGGCGAGGACGGATTGACCCCGGTGTTTCCCGCCGGGTTCGTCCACTTGCCCAAGATCGACGCCGAGTTCATCCAGCAACTCTGCGCGGAACAACTGATCACCCGCCGCGACCGCAACGGCTTCCCGGTGCGGGAGTGGCAAAAGATGCGCGAACGCAATGAAGCGCTCGACTGCTACGTCTACGCCCGCGCGGCCGCATCGGCGGCGGGCCTGGATCGCTTCGAGGAACGCCATTGGCGGGAACTGGAGCGACAACTGGGGTTGGCCAGTCCGCCAGCCCCTGAAACACCAACCGAATCAACCAACGAGGCCACCCAACGCGGTGGCCTCGCTGTTTCTGGCAACCGCAACACCGGTCGGCGCGTGATCAAAAGCCGCTGGCTGTCCTGACATCCCAAGGAGAAAACATGAGTCTTGCTACCCGTATCGAAAGCCTGGTCATCCGCGTCGCGCAGGAATTCAACGACGTCCGCGCCAAGGCAGGCAACCTGGCCAACCTCACCACCACCGACAAGTCAAATCTGGTCGCGGCCATCAACGAACTGAAAGCCGCCGTGGTGTCGTCGGCGGTGATCGACGATGCGCACGTCGCGGCCACGACCACGTACTCGTCCAACAAAATCGTCTCGCTGCTCGATGCGCTCAAGACCGAGATCTTGGGTGGTGCCGATGCCGCCTACGACACGCTGGTGGAAATCCAGCAACTGCTGCAGAACGGCACCAGCGGTCTGGATGCGCTGCTCGCTGCCGTGAACAACCGCGTGCGCTTCGATGCGGCGCAGTCGCTGACCGTGGCCGAGCAACTTCAGGCACGCAGCAACATCGGTGCCGTCGCGGCCAGTGATGTCGGCAACACCGACACCGACTTTGTCGCGGTCTTTGTGGGTGCGCTGGTCTGATGAGCCTCGCATCGCGCATCAGTGCGCTGGCCAGTCGTGTCGGGCTCGAGGTCAAGACCAAGATCGACGCAACCCACCCCGGTCTGGCCCGGGCGTGGGTGTGCTTCGGCTACGTCGGCAACCAGATCGTCGTGCGCTCCTCGCACAACGTGGCCAGCGTGACCCGGACGGCGGCGGGCCGCTACCGCGTGAACTTCACCGTTGCCATGCCCGACGCCAACTATTGCTGGACGGCGCTCGCCCGTAGCAGCACCAACAGCGGCACGCAGCGCATTGCGATCGTGCGATCCAGCACCGACCAGAAGACCGCTCAGTACGTCGACATCAGTTGCGCCACCACGTCCGCATCCTTCGACGACTCCTCCGAAATCAACCTCACGGTGTATCGCTGATGGCCTACACACAAGCACATCTCGACGCACTGGAAGCGGCGCTGGTCAAGGGCGAAAAGCGCGTGACCTTCGGCGACAAGACCGTCGAGTACCGCAGCGTCGATGAACTCCAGGCCGCCATTGGGGCGGTCAAGCGCGACCTCTTCGAGCAGGCCGTGGATACCGGGCTGTGGCCCGGTGCGCCACGCCAGATCCGGGTCACCACCGGCAAAGGGTTCTGAACATGCAATGGTTTGACCGAATGCGTAGACGCGTCGGCATGAGTCTGCTTGGCGGCACCCCGTTCTATGACGGTATCGGTGGCGGCCGCCGCGCATTGGCGTGGCAGGTCGGCAATCCAGGCGCAGTCGCAGCACTGGCGTTCACCCAGAACGAATTGCGCGCCAAGAGCCGCGATCTGGTACGCCGCAATGCCTGGGCAGCGGCAGGCGTTGAAGCCTTTGTCTCGAACGCCATCGGCACCGGCATCAAGCCGCAGAGCATGCTGGCCGATCAGTCCTTGCGCGAAGCGATCCACAGCCTGTGGTGGGACTGGTGCGAGGAAGCCGATGCCGCCGGACTGACTGATTTCTACGGCCTGCAGGCCTTGGCCTGTCGCGCCATGCTCGAAGGCGGGGAATGTCTGGTGCGGCTGCGCTATCGCCGCCCGGAAGATGGCCTGCCGGTGGGCCTGCAGTTGCAGTTACTCGAACCCGAACACCTGCCAGCCACGCTGAATCAGGAGTTGGCTTCAGGAAACGTCATTCGTGCGGGCATCGAGTTCGACAAGCTCGGACGGCGGGTGGCTTACCACCTGTATCGCTCGCATCCGGGTGACGGCTCACTGGCCCCGATGTCAGGCACAGGTGGCGTGGTGGGCGGTCTCGACACAGTGCGTGTCCCGGCCAGCGAAATCATCCACCTGTTTCGTCCCTTGCGGCCCGGACAGATCCGGGGCGAACCGTGGCTGGCGCGCGCGCTGGTCAAGCTCAACGAACTCGACCAGTACGACGACGCCGAGCTCGTGCGCAAGAAAACCGCCGCGATGTTCGCGGGCTTCATCACGCGCCTGTCGCCCGAGGACAACCTGATGGGTGAAGGCTTGCCGGATGCCAGCGGAGCGGCATTGGCCGGGCTGGAGCCGGGCACGATGCAGATCCTGGAGCCCGGCGAGGACGTGAAGTTCAGTCAGCCTGCCGACGTTGGCGCGAGCTACGCCGAATTCCTGCGCATGCAGTTCCGGGCGGTGGCAGCGGCGATGGGCATCACCTACGAGATGCTGACCGGCGACCTGACGCAAGTGAACTATTCGTCGATCCGGGCCGGGCTGCTGGAGTTTCGCCGCCGCTGTGAGGCCATCCAGCACGGCGTGATCGTCCACCAGCTGTGCCGCCCGATCTGGCGTGCCTGGATGGAGCAAGCGCTACTTGAAGGCGCGCTGGCGCTGCCGCAGTTCACCGAGAAGAAGCGCGACTACTTCGCGGCCAAATGGATTCCACAGGGTTGGCAGTGGGTCGATCCCAAGAAGGAATTCGACGCGATGCTGACCGCCATTCGCGCCGGGCTGCTGTCTCGCTCGGAAGCCATCTCGGCCTTCGGCTACGACGCCGAGGACATCGACCGGGAGATCGCCGCCGACAACCAGCGTGCCGATGCGCTCGGTCTGGTCTTTGACTCCGACCCGCGCCACGACAAAGCGTCCCAACCATCGGCATCGGGCGCTCCCATGAATGCGGCCGCCACGGTGGCCGTGCCGCAAGACCAACAGGACAACTGACATGCAACTCGTTCATCTGGCGTCCCGCCTCTACGGGACGCCGCTCCTCATTGCGCGTCCCAAACTCGACGTGATCCTCTCCGTGCTGGGTTCCCGCATCGGCTTGCCCGATCTGGACATGGCGATGCCGCTGCCCATGCCGCGCCAAAGCGCCACATCGGCTCAGGCGGGCATTGCCGTCATCCCGGTGGTCGGCACGCTGGTCAGACGTTCGATGGGTATCGAAGCCGCCTCTGGCCTGATGTCCTACGGTGAGATCGAAGCCCGACTGGACGCCGCACTGGCCGACCCGCAGGTGGCGGGCATCCTGCTTGATCTGGACTCGCCCGGCGGCGAGGCCTCGGGTGTGTTTGAGTTGGCCGAGCGCATCCGCGCTGCCAGCACCATCAAGCCGATCTGGGCGCACGCCAACGATGCCGCGTACTCGGCGGCTTTTGCCATCGCGGCTGCCTGCCAGCGCCTGACGCTGTCGCAGACCGCTGGCGTCGGGTCGATTGGTGTGATCGCGCTGCACGTCGACCAGTCGGTGAAGGACGCCAAGGACGGCCTGAACTACACCGCTGTCTTCGCGGGCAGTCACAAGAACGATTTCTCCCCGCACGAGCCACTCACCCCCCAGGCCACCACCGCGTTGCAGACCGAGGTGGATCGCCTGTACGACATCTTCGTGAATCAGGTCGGACAGATGCGCGGAATCGATCCGGATGCCGTGCGCGCCACCGAGGCGGGGCTGTTCTATGGCGAGCAGGCGGTGGCAGCAGGCCTCGCCGACGCGGTGATGCCGTTTGATGCGGTGATGACCGAGTTCACCGACGCGTTGGCGGCCAAGCAGCGGTTGGCGCAGCCCGGCGTGGCCCGCGCCTCGCCGCGAAGCCTGTCCACTCAATCCATTTCAAACCCGCCCCGAAGCAAACCTTTCACCCTGGAGAACACCATGACCGACCCCAAAGACGACCACAAAAACCCGAGCGATCCGGTCGACACCGCCCCACAGGGCGACCAGCCGCAGACCGACAGCGATTCGCAACCGACGCATGCTGCCCAAGCCGCACTGGCGCAGTCCTTTGCCAGCGGGCGCGGCCAAGCTCAGGCCATTGCAGAGATGTGCCTGATCGCGGGCCAGTCCCAACGCACGGCGGAATTCCTCGCAGCAGGCTTCTCGGAAGCGCAGGTACGCCGCGCCTTGCTCGACGCTCGTGCCGACCAACCCGAAATCGCCTCGCGTATCACCGCCGATGCAGGAACCAGCCAGCACCCGGAAAACAGTCCGGTGGTCGCTGCCGTCAAAAAACTCACCGCCAAGGAGTAAGCCATGCCCACTGTCTCTCAACCCAAAAATCTCGGCGACCTGTTGAAGTACGAAGCGCCGAATCTCTACTCGCGTGACCAGGACACCGTCGCGGCCGCGCAGAACCTGCCGCTGGGCACCGTGGTGGGCCGCGAAACGGCTACCGCCAAGCTCAAGGCCCTCGACCCGAGCGCCTCGGACGGCACGGAAAACGCCGTTGGCGTGCTCGGAAATGACGTCGATGCGACGCTGATCGACCGTGAGGACGCGATCCTGATCGCCCGCCATGCCATCGTCGCGCGCGGCGCACTGGTCTGGCCGACCGGCATCAGCACTGCGCACAAAGTGGCTGCCATCAAGCAACTCGCAGAACGTGGAGTCCTGGCCCGCGATAGCGCCTGACCCACTTCCAACGCTCCGTTTCACTCCCCCCAAAACCCGCCGCTGGCGGGTTTCGTCATTTCTGGAGATCCCAAATGCAGAACCCTTTTGAAAACCCCGGCTTCTCGATGGCAAGCCTGACGGCCGCCATCAACCTCCTGCCCAACCGCTATGGGCGGCTGGAGCAACTCAACCTGTTCCCGGCCAAGCCGGTGCGCACCCGGCAGATCATCGTCGAGGAGTACGCCGGTCGTCTGAACCTGCTGCCCACCCGCGCGCCCGGTTCGCCCGGCACGGTGGGTGAACGTGGCAAGCGCAACCTGCGCTCCTTCGTGATCCCGCACATCCCCCACGACGACGTGGTGCTGCCAGAGGAAGTGCAAGGTCTGCGCGCCTTCGGTTCCGAAACCGAAATGGAAGCCATCGGCGGTGTCATGGCCCGCCATCTGGAGACCATGCGCAACAAGCACGCGATCACTCTGGAGCATCTGCGCATGGGCGCGCTCAAGGGCAAGATTCTCGACGCTGATGGCAGTGAGCTCGTCGATCTGTTCGACGAGTTCGACATCACTGCGCAATCGGTGTCGTTTGAGTTTTCGACGGCGGCCGACAACGGGCAAATCAAGACTGCCTGCCTGGAGTTGCTGGGCCTCATGGAAGATGGACTCACCGGCGAGTTCTCGACCGGCGTGCATGTGCTGTGCTCGACCGAGTTTTTCCGGGCGCTGACCACCCACAAGGAGGTCAAGACCGCCTACCAGAACTGGCAGCAGGGCGCGGTGCTGATCAACGACATGCGCTCGGGCTTCAGCTACAGCGGCATCACCTTCGAGGAATACCGTGGCCAGGCGTCCTTTGTGCAAGCCGACGGCACGCTGGGATCGCGCCGCTTCATTGCCGCAGGAGAAGCCCATGCCTTCCCGGTCGGCACGGTGGATACCTTCGCGACCTACTTCGCGCCAGCAGACTTCAACGAGACCGTGAACACCATCGGCCGGCCGCTGTATGCCAAGCAGGAGCCGCGCAAATTCGACCGGGGCACTGATCTGCACACGCAGAGCAACCCGCTGCCGATGTGCCACCGACCGGGTGTGCTGATCAAGCTCGTTGCCGCCTGATGGATGTCGCGACGTTGTACGAGGCAGCCCGCAGTGCAGGACTGCTGACCGCCGTCACGGTAGCTGGCACCACAGTCCACTGTGCCTTTCGTGCCCCGGACGAAACCGTGCTGGATGGTTTTGCGCTATCGCGGGACTACCAGATCGACTACCCGGCGTCCTGGCTGACGCTGGCAGCCGGGGACACGGTCGAGGTGGCAGGCAATACCTATCAGGTGCGCGACGTGCGCGCCATCGGCGACGGCACCGAGCGTCGCGCCTCGCTCTCCCAACTCTGAGGAACTCCCCATGAACTCCGTCCGCGAGCGCGTCTTGCGGGAGATCGTCACGCGCCTGGCATCTGCGATTGCCCCAACACCGGTGCTGCGCATGCCTGCCGTGCCGGTCACCCGAGAGGCCAGTCCCGCGCTGCTGTTGTTCGTTGATGGCGACAGCATCACCGCCCACGCCAACCACCTGGTCGACCGGCTGCTGATCGTCCGGCTTGCCGTGGTGGCACGTGGTGCGGATGCCTTCGACGTCGCCGACCAGGCGCTGGTCGCGGCCCACGCGGCAATGCTCGCCGACCCGAATCTGGGCGGTCTGGTCATCGCCGTGCGCGAGATCGACTGCGAATGGGAGTTCGACGACGCCGACGCCGGGGCCGTCGCGCTGCCCGCCCGTTACGAGATCCGTTACCGCACCCACGCCATCGACCTCACCCAAACAGGATGAATCCCACATGCACATCGAACTACTGAAACCCCATACCCACGCAGGCAAGCGCCTCTCCGCAGGTGATCGCCTTGATCTGAATGACGCCAGCGCCCGTTGGCTGATCACACAAGGCACGGCCAAAGCGGCCACCCCCGCCACCGATTCCAAACCCACCCGCCGTGATGCCACGTCCGGTGTTTCCACAACTGCAGCCACCCAAGGAGACTGAACATGGCTTACTTTTCCGGACAAGGCCGCGTCTACATCGGCGCACGTGATGAACTCGGCAACCCGGCCGGACTGACCTTCGTCGGCAACGTGCCCGAACTGAAGGTGTCGCTGTCGGTGGACACCATCGAGCACCAGGAAGCGCAGTCGGGTCAGCGCCTGACCGACCTGCAACTCATCAAGACCAAGAAAGGCGAGTTCGCCTGCACGTTGGAAGAGCTGATCGCCACCAACCTGGCGCTCGCGCTCTATGGCACCACGACCACGATCACCCCCGGTACGGTGACCGGTGAACTGCTGCCCAACCCGGTCACCCCGGGCAGTCTGTATCCGTTGGCCATGCAAAACGTGTCCGCCGTGCAGATCCAGGACTCGGATGCCACGCCCAAGACGCTCCCGGTCAGCCAGTACAGCGTCAATGCCAAGCACGGTTCACTGGTGGTGCTCGATGCCACGTCGGGCGGCCCGTACACCGAGCCGTTCACCGTCGATTACGCCTATGGCGCGGCGCAGAGCACGGCGATGTTCACCCAGCCCTTGCCCGAGCGCTGGATTCGCTTCGAGGGGCTCAACACCGCCGACGGCAACCGCGAGGTGGTGATCGACCTCTACCGCGTGGCCATCAACCCGGCCAAGGAACTCTCGATCATCACGGACGAACTGCTGAAGTTCGAGCTGTCGGGCCAAGTACTGGCGGATCTGACCAAGCCAGTCGGCGGTGATCTCGGTCAATTCGGACGTCTGGTGCTGCTGTGATGGACGGCTTCAAGACCTTCCCCCCTGAGCCTGTGGTCGTGACGCTGTCCGGTACCGCGCTGGAACTGACGCCGATCCGGCTGGGCGAGTTGCCACGGCTGCTGGCCGTGGTGCGTCCGCTGGCCGAGGAAATCACCAGTGATCCGGACTGGATGGCGCTGCTGGGGCGGCACGGCGATGCCGTGCTCGATCTGCTGGCGATCACCACCCGGCGCGAACGCGCGTGGATCAATGACCTGTCGCTGGAGGACGCCGTTCTTCTGGCCGCTGCCGTGTTCGAGGTGAATGCGGATTTTTTCGTGGCGCACGTCGTTCCGGCGATTCAGGGCGCGGCCCAGCGACTCGCACCGACGCTGCGCTCGCTGACGAACTCGGCTGGGACGCTGCCGTCGCCCGCCTGATCCGCGCCGGTCACCGCCTCGGTGACTTGATGGGCTACACGCTCACGCAAGCCCAAGCCTTTCTCGACGCCGACGGGCAACTGGAGCGACAACAACTCGCCCAGTTGCTCGGCGTGGTCGCCGTGGCGGCGCAGGGCGAGAAGCGTGGCATCGAACAACTGCAACGCGATCTGCTCAAGGACTGATCCATGCGTCTCTCGCTCACCACCACTGGCCTGCTGGACCCGCGCCAGTTGGCGACATGGAGCACCGAGCGGCGTCGTGCCATCCACACCGCTGTCGCCAAGGGCATGCAATCGGGTGGGCGCGAGGTGCGTGATGCAGCACGGTCCGAGATGCGCAGTGCCTTCACCGTCAAGCGCAACAGCTTCATCTCCTCGATGGGCGTGAAGGTGTTCGACAAGAAGCCGGAGCAACTGCCTGCCTTGCTGGTCGGCAGCAAGATTCCTTGGCTCGGCCTGCACGAAAAAGGCGGCACGGTGAGCGGCAACTTGCTGATACCGCTGCTGCCAGGGCGCATCGGCCCCAAGCGCTTCAAGGCGGTAATCGACGGCCTGATGCGCTCGGGCAATGCCTTCTTCATCGAGAAGAACGGTCGCGTGCTGCTGATGGCCGAGAACATCAAAGAGAACGCATCACAACTCAATCGCTTCAAGCGCGCTGAGCGTGCTCGCACCGGGGGCAAGCAGATCAAGCGCGGTCAGGAAATTCCCATCGCCGTGCTGGTCAAGCGCGTCGATCTGAAACGGCGACTGAATCTGGCGGGCGGCGTGCAACGTGCGCTCCCTGCCTTGGCTCGGGCGATTCAACAAGAACTGGACAAAGTCTGATGGCAAGCAATCGTGCCCAAATCCTGATCAGTGCCGTCGACCAGACCAAGACCGCTTTCGACTCGATCAAGCGGGGCTTAGGTGGCCTGACCGACACCGCCAAGAGCATCAACGGCGTGCTGGCCAACCTCGGCGTGGGCGTTTCGCTGGCGGGCATCGGGGCCATGATCAAGTCCAGCATCGATTCGGCGGATGCGCTGGACGAGATGGCGCAGCGTACCGGCATTGCCGTCGAATCGCTGTCGCTGCTGGTGCCGGCCGCCGAGTTGTCAGCGGTGTCCACCGAGAAGTTCGAAGCCGGGCTCAAGAAGCTGGCCACCGGCATGCTGGAGGCCGCAACCGGCTCGGAGGCATCGGCACAGAACTTCGAAGCGCTGGGGGTGGCGGTCCAGAACCAGGACGGCACCCTACGCGACAGCGAACAGGTATTGCTGGATCTGGCCGACCGCTTCCAGGCCATGCCCGATGGCGCTGAGAAAGCGGCTTTGGCTGTCGATATCTTCGGCAAAGCCGGTGCGGAGATGATCCCCTTCCTGAACCAAGGGCGGGAGGGCATTGGTGCGCTGAAGCAGGAGGCGGCTGAACTCGGGTTGCAGTTGTCCGCTGACACCGCCGCACAGGCGGGCAATTTCAACGACGCGCTCGACAAGCTGAAGCTGGCCACCCAGAGCATCGGCAACCAGATCATCGCCTCCTTGCTGCCTGCGCTGAATGACATGGCCGGTGGCATGGTCGAGTCGGCCAAGCAAGGCGGCACGCTGCGGGTGATTCTGGACGGCATCGTGTTGGTGCTCAAGACGCTGGCCCTCGGTGCCGCCACCGTCGGCAAGGCCTTCGTCGCCTTGGGCGAAGCCATTGGCGCGGGTGTCGCCGCCGCTGTGGAGGCGCTCAAGGGCAACACCGAAGGGGCCAAGGCCATCATTGCCGACCTCAAAGGCAATCTGGTCAAACGGCTGGATGAACTGGCGTCCTTCCGTGACAGCCTGTTCGACCCCAAGCCCATCGAGGTCAAGGCACCCAAGATCCAGGCCGATCCGGAATTGCTTCAACGCCTGACCAAGCCCAAAGCCGTCAAGCCAGCGCAGGACACGACCGGCGCGCAAACCACGCTGATGAAAGCGCAGCTGGACGCCGAGTTCGCCCTGCTCAAGGACGGCCTGGCCCGGCAACAAACTGCGCTGGATGCTGCACTCGAAGACCGTCTGGTCTCGGTGCGCGACTACTACACGCAGAAAACGGCCATCGAGCAGCGCGAGATCGATGCCGAGATCGCCCGCAAGCAGCAGGAGCTGGCGCGCAGTCAGCAAGTCGCCACCACCGGCAAATCGGAAAACGACCGCCTGCGCGCCAAGGCTGAAGTGACCAAGGCGGAAGCCGACCTCATCACGCTCAATAACCGGCGCACGGACATCGAGCAGGCCAATGCCCGTAAAGCAGCGCAAGCCGAACGCGAGCTGGCCGACGCCTTGGCGCAGGCGCGTGAGGAACTGGCGCAGATCACCGGCACGGCCACGGATGCCGACCGGCAAGCTGCTATCGAGCGCAGCTACCGGGATCTACGGGCGCGACTGGCGGCAGAAAGCGATGCCGATGGCGTGTCGCTCGTTGATCGGCTGATCAATGTGAAGGCTGCACAGGCCAATCTGGCTGCACTTGAAGCTCAGTGGCGGCAAGTCACTGAGCGTCTGCGCAATGCGCAGGAGGCCATTCAGAGCCAGCAGCAGGCTGGGCTGCTGACTGAAGCACAGGCTCGCCAGCAGATCGTGACCCTGCAACAGCAATCGGCCACCGAGATGGAGCGCCTGCTGCCGACCATGCAGAAAGCCGCGCAGGCCATCGGGCCGGATGCGGTGATTCGCGTGCAGGCGTGGCGTAACGAGTTGGATCGCACCCGCCTCACGGTCGATGAAATGGCCCCGCTGTGGAATCGCATCGGCGAGAGTTTTGGCGGTGCGCTCAACGGGATGATCACTGGTGCGCAGACCTGGCGCAGTGCCTTGGCGAGCATCTTCCAGCAGGTGTCCAACGCCTTTCTGCAGCAGCTCGTGATCCAACCATTCCAGCAGTGGATCGCCATGCAGGCGCGGATGCTGGCGCTCAAACTCGGTTTCATCCAGCAGGAGCAGACCGTCGATGCGGCGGCCAGCGCCGCCAAGGTCGCCCAAAAGACCACCGAAACTACCGCCGTGGTGTCGATGGATGCAGCCAAGGCGGGAGCCGGGGCGGCGGCGTCGCAGGCTTCCATTCCCTACGTTGGCCCGGCACTCGCGGTGGCCGCGATGGTAGCCATGGTCGCCGCTGTGATGGCGCTCTTGGGTGGCATCAAGAAGTTCGCGGGTGGCGGTCTGGTCTCCGGGCCGGGCAGCGCCACGTCAGATTCGATCCCGGCGCGTCTGTCCGCAGGCGAGTACGTGGTGCGGGCGGCCGCCGTGCGCCAGGTCGGTGTGGCCTTCCTCGATTCGCTCAACGGCTTGTCGGCAGGCCCACGTTTCAAGGGTGGCGAATTGGCATTCGCAGCGGGCGGGCTGGTACCGGAGGTGAAAGTGTCGCCCGCGCAGCCGCAGGTGAATCAGGCGGTGCGCATCGTCAACGCGGTCGATCCGGGCGTGACCCACGACCACCTGCAGTCGCCTGCCGGAGAGAAAGTCATCGTCAACATCATCGGACGCAATGCACGGGCCATCCGTGCGGCGCTGCAAGGCTGAATTTTCAGGGGAAAGTCCAATGGCACTTCTGTTCATCGACGGTTTTGATCACTACGACCCGCAGGCCGTGGACAGCTTTGGCGATCCGTGGCTTGCGCGTGGCAAAGCGGCGTATCTGTCACCGCAGGCCACCAGGATCAATGGCCGTCGTCCGTCCTCCTATGCCCTGCGTTTGCCGGAAGGTTCTGGTGGTGGCTACGTCAAGAACCTCGACGCCACCAAGACCAGCCTGATCGTCGGGGCGGCTATTCGTGTGGTGCCGTACCAAAACACCTACACCGAGCCACTGCTGCTGGGCGTGCGTGACGCCAACTCGCAGGTCGCGCATCTCGTGAAAATCGGCGAGGACGGTCGGCTCAAGCTCTACCGCTGGCAATACGGCTATGACCAGTTGATCTCTGTCTCAGTCGCAAGCGCTCCGGCGCGCGGCTGGCACTACATCGAGTTGCAGGTTACGCAAGGCACCAGCAACGGCATTCTGTCAGTGCGCATCAACGGCATCCTGGCCATACAGATGACTGCGCAGAACACCATCCAGGGCGGTGGCCAACTGCTCACGGCATTTGTGGGTGCCGTGCCCGGCCAGAGCTGTCCGCTCACCATCGACGTCGACGACTTCTATATCGCCGACACCAGCGGCACGATCAACAACACCTTCCTCGGTGATGTGCGCGTCGATGCCTTGCAGGCACAGGCCGATGGCAGCCTGAACCAGTGGACGGCCAGCCCGGTCGCTACCGCCGCATGGGAAGCCGTGAGCGACGAGGACGAAGCTACGGCGATCAATGCGCCGAACGTGGGGTTGCGCCAGTCCTTCGATGTCGAACCGCTGCCGGTGATGGCCACGCCCGCCATCTACGGCGTCCAGCTCACGATGCTGGCCCGCAAGACCGACGCCGGTCTGGGCAAGGTCAAAGGCCTCGTGGTCAGTGGTGCACAAAGTGCCGTCAGCACCGACATCATCCTGCAGGAGCAACTGGCCTGGCAGAGCACGCTGTTCGAGCGTAATCCAAACGGCAACGTGCAGTGGACGGAGGCCGCCTTCAATGCCGCTGAGTTCGGCGTGGAGTCGGCATGACGGATCGCGTCCTCGTTCAAGACCTCGCGGAGGTTTCCAGCAAGCCAACGCCGGGAAGCGAACTACCCGTTTTTCAGAGTGAGGTGCTCTCGCGCGCCACCTTCGGGGCGAGCGCAGCCAGCTTCACGCCGGAAACAGCTGTCGCTCCGCTGCCGCCCAATCTGGCGGCCAGCCTGCTGGCGGAATCCTTGGCGGGCCCCTGGCCACCCATCGATGCACCGACGTTCTTGGTCGAAGTGTTGCGCCGGGACACGGCCTCGAGCGCCATCGTCGCCACCGGTATGAATGCCTTTGGCGACCAGCCTTGGCCGGATGCGCAACGCGGCGTGTTTGCCTTCCGTCATGATTGGATGGAGCCCCTCGTCGAACGGCTGGAGTGGCAGACCAGCGTCACGCGGCTGGCCAGCGGCAACGAATCCCGGCAGGCACGCCGCCGCATTCCCCGGCGCTGGCTCACCTACAAAGTAGGCAACGCCCGCCAGACCGATGCCCTGGTGGCCGACTGGCTGGCCGATCATCTGGGCCAGGCCGCGTGGTGGCCCCTGCCACAGTACGCCGTTCATCTCACTGAGAAAGCTGAGGAGGGCGCGCTGAATCTCGGGGTGTCGGAGGCTGACTGGCGGCGCTTTGGCCCACCGGCTGCCGCGCTGCGTCTGACCTATGACGGCGTGCAGGGCTGGGACAGCGACGAACGCTGGGTGCTGATCATTGCGCCCGAGGGCTGGCAAGTTGCCCAACTCAGCGACGTGGAAACCGATCTGCTGTGGCTGGCCGAACCCTTGGCGCGTGCTGCCGGAGCCGGTAGCAGCGTGATGCCCTTGGTGTGGGGACGCGCTGTCGATCCGGCGGACTTGACCCAGTGGGTGCCGGGGATGGTCGGCGGCAGCGTCACCACGACTGTCACGCCCGCGCAAACGCCGGACATGGATGCACTCGACGACGCGTGGCTCGACGAGATTCCGGTCTGGCCCGATGGCAACTGGCGTGACGATCCGACGACCGTCGCGCAAGCCACGATCACCCGACAAGACTTCTCGCCTGCAGATCCGTGGGTGCGCCGGGACGATCCCTGGGCGACGACAGCTTTGCAACGGCGCTATCTGGCCAGTTCACTCGATGAAATCGAGATCTGGCGGGCGCGGTTGTGGCAAACCCAAGGCCGTCTGGAAGCCTTCTGGCTGCCCGATGGCTTGGCTCCGATCCTGTGGGTGACGGCAGAGGCCGATCCCGAAGATGGCTACCTGCGCGTGGAAGGCAAAGACATCTCCGCGCGAATTTCGGATTTTTGGCATCGCCCCGCCGCTTGCTTGATCGTGCATCCAGACGGCTATCGGCAGTACGCCCTGACGGCGACCTGCCATCTGGATCAAGGCAGTGTGCTGGTGCTGCGCTCGGGCCTCGATGACTGGGTGCCCGCAGGCAGCCGGGTCATTCGCCTCGTGCGCTGCCGCCTCGACCACGACGCAGTCGATCTGTACTGGCACAGCCCGACGCTGCTGGAGATCACCTTGACCGCGCGCCAGTTGCCCGAACCGCGCGGCAATGACCGTCAAACCTACGAGGGAGAGTAAGCAGGATGAGCCAGAACCCATTGCTGGAAGTCGAGCTATACGCCTTCGCCAGCAACAGCGCGCAGTTCTATCTGACGCCGCACGAATTCGATGTTGATCTCGACGGCAATCTTTACAAGAGCCTGGCCTTGGAACGCAACGAACTGGCGCTGGGTGCTGAAGCTGCGAAGGCTAGCTTGGATCTGAAACTGCCGCCGAACTGTGATTTGGTGCGTCACCTGCTCGCCAACTCGCTGACCGGCGACACCACCTCGATCACCCTGCGCATCGGACGGCGCGACACCTGGGGTGACTACTGGTGGATCTCTGGCACGCGCTGGATGGGCCGGGTGCTGGGCGTCGAAGTTGCTGACGATGTCGCTCGCGTTCGCTGCGAGTCGGCTCAAGTCAGTCTCAAGCGTATCGGGTTGCGGCGGCTCTACAGCCGCAAGTGTTCTCACGTGCTGTATTCGGCTGCCTGTGGTGCCTCACCCATTTCCGCCAGTGCCTTGGTGAGCAACAGCAATGGCCGCAATGTCGATCTCGATGGTGGCACGCCCGGCAGTGTCAGTGGTGGCTTGGCCGGTGGCTGGCTGCAAACCCCGGAAGGTGCGCGTCACATGATCGTCAATGACTACGGTGGCGGCGTCGAGTTGCTCTATCCGGTCGCCATTGAAGTCGGCACCGAGGTTCTGCTGACGGTCGGCTGCGATCACAGCACGGCCACGTGCGAGTCGCGCTTCGGCAACCTCGACAACTACGGCGGCTTTCCCGCCATCCCGAGCAAAAACCCGTTCTCGACGGGCGTGTTCTGAATCCCTGGAGAAATCGCCATGTGGTACCTCGTCGTCATCGTGGTGGCGGCGCTGGTTTCGGTCGCGCTCGCGCCGAAACCGCCCGAACCCAAACCGGCATCACTGTCTGACGTCGATGCCCCCACCGCAGAAGAAGGCCGACCGATCCCGGTCGTGTTCGGCACCGTGCTGCTGCGTGGCTCCAACGTCGTCTGGTACGGCGATCTCGAAGCCGATCCGATCAAGAAGAAAGGTGGCAAGAAATGACCACTCAGACCGTCATCACCATCGATCACGTACGCGCCGTGGGCCTGTGCGTGAACGGCACGCGCACTTGGTTTGCGCGTCACGATCTGGATTTCCGGGCCTTCCTGCGCGATGGCTGTGACGCCGACACCTTGCTGGCCACCGGCGATGCAATGGCACAACGTGTGGTCGAACACGCCCGCAATCGATCCAGCCAGCGGGAGCAAGGCTGATGGGTGGCAGCAGCAAATCGCAAACCGTTGGCTACCGCTATCGGATGGGGCTGCATCTGGCCTTGTGCCAAGGTCCCGTCGATGCCGTGCAGGAAATCCAGATGGGCGACCGTACCGCGTGGGGTGATGCCGACCGTGCGCCGCTGTCCACCGGCCACGGGCTGACCAGCCTGAGCATCAACAAGCCAACCCTGTTTGGCGGCGACGAGCGCGAAGGCGGCGTGGTCGGCACCATCGATGTGCTTTCTGGTCATGCCGGGCAAGGACGCAACGACTATCTGATGAGTCGCCTCGGCGGTTCCATCCCCGCATTTCGGGGCGTGCTCTCCTTGGTGGCACGCAAGATCCTGTTCGCGGCCAACAACCCCTACATCAAACCGTGGGCAGTGCGCGTCCGGCGCTTCACGGCGGGTTGGTTCGATGCGCCATGGATGGAATGGAATGCCGAAGTCCGCACCTGGGATGAGGACGAAGGCCGTGAGATCAGCGTCGGTATGAACCCAGCCCACATTCTGGTGCAGTGCCTCACCGATCCGCACTGGGGCATGGGCTATCCTCAGAGCACCATCGGCTGGAGTTTCTGGAACGCGGCATGGGCTTTGTCGAGTGAGGGCTTCGGCCTCAATCTCATCTGGACGCGCCAGCAGCCCATCGAGAGCTTCATCGGCCAGGTCATCGACCACATTGGCGGCATCCTCTACACCGACCCGGAGCAAGGCACGTTTGAGCTCAAGCTGCTGCGCGACGACTATTGGATCGACAGCCTACCGCAGTTGGGGCCTGACGAAATCGTGCGGCTGGAACGCTTCGAACGCGCCCAGTGGGGCGAGCTGCCCAATGAACTGACCGTCGTTTACACCGACTGGCAAACCGGCGGTGATGCCGCAGTCACGGTCGAGAACCTGGCCGCCATCCAGTTGCAAGGCGGCGTGATCAATCAACGCCGCGACTACCCGGGTGTGAACTACGGGCCACTGGCCGCGCGGCTGGCCTTGCGTGACCTGCGCGCCTTGGGTTCGCCGCTGGCCCGGATGAGTCTGACGGTGGCACGCGACACGCTGGAGCGTGCGCCGCTGCCGGGTGATGTGTTCCTGCTGAACTGGCCGCGCTTGGGTGTGGATCAGATGGTGGTGCGCGTCACCGGCATCGACACCGGCACCTTGGGCGCGGCCGAGTGGCGCATCGAAGCCATGGAAGACGTGTTCGGGATGAGCAACACCGTGCTGTCGCCCCCGCCACCGCACGTCGAGGAGCCGACCATCGAACCGTTGTCGCCCGCCGTGGTGCTGGCCGTCGAGGTGCCGTATTGGGAACTGGCCCGGCGCTTGTCGCGCGCAGATCTGGCCTACCTGACCGATACGGACGCCTATCTCGGTGCGCTGGCGGCCGCAGGCGGTACCGGGCAACTGAACTGGCAACTGGCCACCGGTGCTACGAGCGGCGATCTCGCTGCCGTCGTGGGTGAGGACTACGCGCCACTGCTGACGCTCGATGCAGCCTTGCCTGCCAGCGAGGTCGATGCCATCGGTGTACCGGTGACGGCCATCAGCCAGCCGGAAAGACTGGCCGAGGGCGACTACGCGTATCTGATGGCCGCCAGTGGGGCGATTGCAGAGGCCGTTGCCGTCTTGGCCTTCGATGCTGCCAACGCGACCATCGATCTCGCACGTGGCGTGCTCGACACCACACCCCAAGCACATGCCTCGGGGACTCGGTTGATCGGTGTCGGCGAATGGGTGGCATCCGAAGGTGCGGAGAGGGCCCCGGGCGAATCGGTGTTCGTGGGCGCGATTCCTCGCACATCGACCGATCAGGGTGATCCAGTGCTGGCCGCGAATGGGCAGCCGATGGTGCTGGCCGGTCGGCAGGCTTTGCCGTATCCACCAGGTCGTATCCGTCTCAATGGCCAGACCGAGCCTGCCGTGGTGGCCGGTGATCTCACCGTCGCGTGGGCCCACCGCGACCGCACCCAGCAGACCGCTTACCTCGTGCAGCAAGACGAGGGCGATATCGGGCCAGAACTGGGTGTGACCTACGCGCTGCGTATCCGCAATCGCAACGGTGTGCTGGCGCACACCGAAACGGGACTGCTTGGCACCGCCTACATCTGGACGGCAGCAGTGGCCGCGCTGGAAGCCGGAGCACTGGGCGACCGCATCACAGTAGAAATCAGTGCCGAGCGCGATGGTTTGAGCAGCTGGCAGCCGCAGGTGCGAGTGATGGATCGCGCGGGCTACGGCCTGCGCTGGGGACAGTATTGGGGAGGTGTGTGATGGAAGCACGCATCGATGTTCATCTGCTCTCCCTGAACGAGTCTGCCGAATGGCGTGAGGCCTGCATCGCCAGCCTCGAGGACGCACCGATCCAGTTGCACGTTTTGCCCGGCATTCCGGGCCGTATCGGTGAGGCACGCGCGGCAGGCTACGCACAAGGCAAGCTGCCGCTGGTGTCCTTTGTCGATCCCGACGATTTGTACGAAGCCAGTGCCTTCACACAACTGGCCGATGCGCTGGATGCCTGCCCGCAGGCCGTGATGGCCTACACCGACGAAGCACTGACCGACGAAAACGGCCAGGACATTGCCGTGCGGCGTCTGGCCTACAGCCGTTGGCAGCACGCCAACAGCGCCAGCCACGTTCACGGCCTGATCGTGATGCGCCGATCTGCCGTGGAAGCCGTGCTCAAAGAAACCACCGACCTCAACAACTTTGCCGACTGGCTGCTGACCCTGCTGGTGGCCAAACGCGGCGGCGTGCTGTATCTGCCCATCGTCGGGCGTCACTGGCGGCAGCATCCGCAGCAAAGCCACCGCACCGGCGACCCGGAAGCAGTCCGGCACATTCGCCAAGCATCGAACCTCTGGAGATAGACCATGTCATCGACCGACCCGAACCTTGGGCTCAACTACGGCTGGACGCTCGGCGAGAGCGGCTGGGACACCGGCATGGACGCCAACCTCAAGCGCCTCGGCGCTGTGGTCGGCCTATCCGTGAAAGACCGCGACCTGACCACGCCACCGGCCAGCCCCGCCAACGGCGACCGCTACCTCATTCCTGCCGCTGCCACGGGCGTGTGGGCAGGCAAAACCAACCAGATCGCGGTGCGCATTGCCGATGCCTGGGAGTACCACTCGCCCAAGATCGGCTGGCTTTGCTACATCGAGGACGAGGCCAAGCTCTCGGCCTACAAGTCCACCGGCTGGAGCGCAGGCATCGCCATCTGATTTCCCATCTTCGTACCCACCAGAAACCCGCCCACGAGGCGGGTTTCGCATTTCTGGAGACCGCAATGACCGAACCCGAACAACAACAGCCTGCTCTCGTCGAGAACATGCTCCTCTTGCGCCGCGAGGACTTCGACGAACTGCTGGACCGCGCCGCTGAACGCGGAGCCGAGCGTGTCCTGACCCACCTTGGCCTGGAAAACGGCCACGCCGCACGCGACATCCGCCAACTACGCGACCTGTTGGAAGCCTGGCGTGACGCCCGGCGTACCGCGTGGCAGACCACCGTCAAGGTCATCACCACCGGCATCCTGGCCGCACTGCTGGTTGGTGCTGCCATCAAGCTCAAGCTGATGGGAGGCCCGCAATGATCGAGACCTTGCTCGGTGGTCTCCTCGGAGGGGCCTTCCGTCTCGCACCTGAAATCCTCAAATTGCTCGACCGTAAAGGCGAGCGTGGCCACGAACTGGCGATGCAGGACAAGGCGCTGGAGTTCGAGAAGATTCGCGGCGCACAACGGATGTCGGAAATCGGCGCGGGTGCCGATGCCGCGTGGAACGTCGGAGCCATTGAGACCCTGCGGGAAGCTGTTCGCACTCAGGGCGAGAAAACTGGGGTGCGCTGGGCCGATGCCTTGTCGATCAGCGTGCGCCCCGTCATCACCTACTGGTTCATGGCCCTGTACTGCGCCGCCAAGACAGCGGCATTCGCAGCGGTCGTGACTGCAGGAGCTGGCTGGGGAACGGCCATTCTGCATGCTTGGACGGAGGCCGATCAGGCGCTCTGGGCAGGAGTGCTGAACTTCTGGTTCCTCGGTCGGGTGTTTGACCGGGTGCGGCCGTGATTGAGGTACCCAAAGCGGCTATCGAGCTGGCCAAGCGCTTCGAGGGATTCGAGCGCAAGGTGAAGCGCGGAATCGAGATCACTGCCGTTCCCTATATCTGCCCAGCAGGGTTCTGGACGATTGGGTACGGCCATGTCTGCGACCCCCAGCACCCGCCGATCACGGAGGCAGAAGCCGAGGTCTATCTGGCGCGCGATCTCCAATCGGCACTCGCCGCCACGTTGCGTTACTGCCCGGTGCTGGCCACCGAACCGGAGGAGCGGCTCGCTGCCATCGTTGACTTCACGTTCAACCTCGGCGCGGGGCGGCTGCAGACATCGACGCTGCGACGCCGGGTTAACCAGAGAGACTGGGGCATTGCCGAACAGGAACTAAAGCGATGGGTCCACGGGGGTGGAAGAGTCTTGCCAGGGCTGATTGCACGTAGGCAAGCCGAATGCTTGTTGTTGCGTGGGAGATCTGATCTATGAGTGCGAAACGTTCCCTACACGCTCATAGCCGTGTAAACTGCTCCTTATATCCAAAATTCAAGCCAAGCACAAGTACCCAGAACGTGGCCCTTGCCTATAATAAAGAAAATGCGCTGAACGCAATTTGCCCTTACTTTACGATGTTTCCGCTTGAGTATCCGAACAGGGTCCTCAAAAGGCATCTAAAGGAAAAGCCAGTTGTGCTCGACCCATTTTGTGGTCGAGGCACCACTCTATTCTCTGCGCGAAAGTTTGGGTTTTCTGCCTGGGGCATTGATTCATCACCAGTTGCTGTTGCTATTGCGAGAGCCAAACTTGCGAGCTGCGACATCGAGGCTCCTCTAGAGCTTGCTGCTGAACTAATTTCAGACGTCGAGCCAGCCGACTTGCCAGACACTCCATTCTTTCGTTCCGCGTATCACCGGTCGACGCTCCGTGATATTTGCGCCCTGCGCGAAGGATTGCTCGGACTCGAAAATGAAACGGATGCATCGTCCATATTGCGTGCTGCTGCACTCGGATGTTTGCATGGCCCACTTCCCAAGCATGTTGAGAACGCGGGCTACTTTTCAAATCAAATGCCGAGGACTTACGCGTCAAAACCGGACTACGCGGTGCGATTCTGGAAGGAACGCGACCTCAAAGCGCCAAAGATCGATGTACTCCGAGTGCTGCGTCGAAAGATCGAGCGGTTGGCTGGACTTGATGAAGCATCGCCTTGTCCAATATCTCATGTCCTACATGGAGATGCTCAGTCGGAAGAGTTGTTTCAGTCGATTAGCAAAGCGCCCTCGGTTGTAATCACTTCTCCTCCATACTACGGAATGCGGACATATGTTCAGGACCAATGGTTGAGAAATTGGTTTCTGGGTGGCCCCGATTCCATTGACTATTCAGCCGGCCCGCAACTGGATCACGGTGGGCAACAGGCATTCGCAGTTTCGCTTGGAAAGGTTTGGCGCAATATTGCCAATACCGCCTCGCCCTCCGAATCGCTCCATATGTACATACGATTCGGAATAATTCCGTCAGCGTTGGTTGATGCAAAAAAACTCTTCAGGGACTCTTTGGAGGAATCTGGAATCAATTGGCGCTTGGTTTCTACGCGCTCAGCAAAGTCAGCTGATGTTGGCAAGCGGCAAGCAGATCAAATGAAAGCCGAGTCTGCTGCCGCCGTCGAGTTCGATTTTCACGTCGAAAGAGTTTGAATACTGCAGCTGCTATTGGTGATAACGCAGCTTCGCTTGTCTCGACGTTGATCCAAACGAGACTTGATCAACAAGTTCCTGATTACAGAATTCGTCAACGTAGTCTTTGATCGCGTGTGCCGTTTCGATCGCCTTCTTGTCTTGAGGGACGTGCCCTGCGAGGGTCATTGGCATGACTACCAGGCACTTGGCCATCGCGCGTGAGATGGCCACGTTTGTCCTCTCTAGCTGCATCAGGAACGCTTCCTCTCCCATGATCACGTCCGCGTCCCCGACACCAAAAGTCACGACGATTGTGTGCCGCTGACCACCCTGGAACTTTTCCACAGTATCAACGGCCGAGTCGATCAAGTTCGGCGGATCAGCCGGGAATATTGACCGAAGTTCGCGAACCACCAGGGCACGTTGAGCGCGATGCGGCGTCACGATTCCGATGCACTGCCCCCAGAACTGATCGGGCGTAGGTGACGCATGCGTCACGGCACCTCGCCCATCAAGTTCCGCGCTCACTGTCTGCCTCAAGCACCAGGTCAAGGCGGCGACGATCTTGGCTTCGAAGGAATTGCTTTGGGACGACAGATCATCGTCATGGAGCAAGGTCAGCACCTTCTTCGTGGGGTCAAGAATATCCGGCCACAGAGATGACCAAGGGAAGGCCCCTGGAAAACCTGATGCGGGAGTTGGCACCGCCGCCAAGAGATGAAGTGCCGTCGCGGCGTTTGACGCCTTCAACGTCGATCGGTAGCCGATCGTGCGGGCATAGGCAACAATGTCCTCCGCCGAGCGGTAGTTCTCTTCCAGCGGACATGGAACGATTTGGCTGCCAAACGGACGGTCGAGCAGGTATTTCTGGATGCTGCCCACCAGGTATTCGGCGCCCTTGGGTGGTTCAAGCGCCATGATTGGCGGCATCTGAAGATGATCGCCAGCAATGATCAGTCTCGCATCGTCTTTCAAGGTGGCCAGTGGCGAGATTGCATGTGTGACCTGAACCTGAGAGCTTTCATCGACAATCACGACGTCAAAAATCGGCGCAACATGGCGACCATAGGTCCACTCGGCGAGCTTGTACGCCTGCATCGTCGCCGTGGCGACAATCGTGACAACATCGGTTTTAGCCAGACTAGCAAGACAGTCCTGTGTTTCCTGATTGCCCTGGTTCAGATTAAACGACTCAACGAGCAGATGTGACTTACTTGCCGAGAACACCTTTGGGGTCTGCGAAGAGGAATATCCAACAAAGACCTCAGCAGGACAGGTTGCATCGTTGTCTAACGCCTCAACAACACGACCAATAATCTCCTCAACAGCCTTGTACGTCGGTCCGGCGACCAGCAATTTCAATGGTTGCCCCCGCCGCACGGCATCATGCACAAGGCCGTGAATACATCCAGCTAGTGTCTGGGTTTTCCCGGTGCCTGGCGGCCCCCAGATGATAGTCAGCCCTTTTTCTGCCGCCTGGGTGACAGCATCTGTCTGACTCTTGTTCAGGTTGTGCTTGGCCTTGGCGTAGGCTGCAACCGAAGAGGCCTGCGTCGCAGCGACGACGGATGTCGCGTGAAGAGCGTCGGCCTCCCAGAGCACGCGGGCAAGAGGAGTAACCGGGTCTGAGCCGGGGCGCGGAGTCCTCGCCCCCATCGCAGTGGCCGCATTGCTATCTGCCACCGCTATCGACGGGTTTCCTACTGCAGTGAGAATCCGCTTGACCGTCTCGTACCACTTGAAGGAGCCCTGGCCTTTGGTGATAAAGATGTCGTTCAGCAGATCAACAGTCGAGTTGGCCAGCAGATAAGGTACGAAAGCCGGTTCACGCCAGTTGGTTAGCTTCAGGACAGCCTTTTGCATGCCTCTGTCAAAGGACACGAGCGTTACGGAAAGTACGGACCACAGCGGTGCGAGCAGCGTGTCGTTCTGCCCTGGGTAAAGCGGCGCGCCACCGGCGATCAGATCCCTTCCACGCTGCAAAGGAAGCCCAGGATGACCTTCCTTGCCGAGAGCCAGATAGCCTTCGTTGTCGTCGAGCTTGGCTTCGGTGGACCCAGGAAGCACGTCGAATACGTACTCATTCGAGGTTCCTGTAGGTTGCCCGTTGGTGAGCCGAACCGCTTCGTAACTAGCCTCTAGTGCCTCGGCATCAAGCGCCAGGCGCTGGTGGGACTCCAGCTTTCTAGTGTGATACTGCAATTCCTCCCACCAAACCCAAAGCTTGCTGTCGAACGCGACGTCGCGAGCACCCTGAGGAATAGACAATGTCAGCTTTGGAGCGTTTGCCTTGAGCTGCCCCTTGAAGTCCGTGCGCAGTCTCTCGACGATGCTGTTCAATGCCCGGCACTGTTTCTCCAGCGCATTGCCGAATTCCTGAATGACGGTGTTGCGGGGAACAGTAACGGACCCCCGTTTAATCGTGGTGACGTTGCTCCAAATCTCGTAAATGCGTTCCCGAGGAATGCCGTTGGTGAGGAATTCACGATAGAACGCATCACCCAGCCGAACTGGTCCAGGACCCGAATAGTAGGTTTCGACGGTATCGAACAGGGTGATCACATGAGGTGTAGGGGCAAAAACAACTCGCCGGACAATCTCATCAACGAAAACAACGCAGGGGCTGACTGCGCCATCGGGCTTTTCGATCAGTTCATCGGCAGGGAAAAGCCAGGCCAGCGCCTTGGTCTTGCGATTCGTCAGGCTCAATACCCGTGGCAAATGCCGCCCCATCGCCGCACAAAGCTCTTCAAACTGTCGTTTCTCCCAGAACGCGATTTGTGCGGTTAGCGGGGTTCGTCCGGCAGCGCGAACAAATGTCTCAGCCTGATCAATCATGTCAGACAGTGTCGACAGGAGCCCCTCCAAAGCCACCCACTCGTCAGCCAGCGCCTTCTGATCCACGACAAAGCATTTCGTCGCAAACTGCCGGGGCGACTGTCCCGTCACATAGGCCGTCGCTCTACCAAGTATCGAAAGGCCAGTGAGCAACCCAGCGCTCGGATCGAAGTTGACCGCGATCGCCACATGGAGTTGTGGCGCTGACGCCAAGCTCGCCAGAACGGCGGCGCTGTCCACCGTCGTGGCCGAAGAAATTAGGGCCTGCGCTCGCGCGGGGATACGGCTTCGTTCCTTTTTGAGATGACTGTGTTGCTGGAAGGCAGGATGTGCGGAGGGGGCGCTTGCCGCACCCGCTGTGTCCTGAATGGCATTAATCTGTAGCGTCTTTCTTGCACCTCGTGTCATACCCGCGATTTGGCTCAAGTGCCCAGTCAGCTTCGCTGCGGGGTAGCAGTAGTGGTTCGGCTGAGCCGCAATTCGCGCTTTGTCCTTCGCATTTGCCCACTTTTCGTGCCCCAACCAGTCGCAGGCACTACACCTGCCATCGACATGCCATTCAAGGTTCTGCCACCCGTTGGTTGATACGTCGCCAACAGCGATGACCCGGAGCAAGTCCTCCCGGAAGAAATGCAGAACGGTGGGCAGATAGAAGCGCAAGTTGGCGTCTTCGCTATCGGCGATCAGCGCATTGAGATACTGAATCGCTGTCACTGGGGAGGTGCCTGACATCAACGCGTCGAGTTCAGACTGCCCTTGCTTGAATCGGGTCCACAGGTAGCTGCGAATCGTTACGAAATACTCATTCTGCAACCCCTGGTCGGCGATCCAGTTCGCCAGAAAAAGTGCGTAAAGCGCGACTTCGGCGGAGTAGCTCGGATTAGCCTCGCTGGTGTGCTTTACATCAATGATGCTCAATGCACGCCGCGTCTCAGTTGCCGGGTCAATTCGCCGACGACATCCGTCTGGCCCCACCTCCTCGTCATCGGCTGTGGCCTGGCGCACGACGATGATGTCAGGGATGAGCCCTGCGATTGGCGGGACCTGAGTGATCTGTCCGGGTTGCAGGCCAATATTTGCCATCACGGCGTTCTGGAAGGAAGAGGGCTCGAACTTCCCTTGCAGGATGATCGACGGCAAAGCTGTTACCTTGCCAAGCAACGACGCGAGCGGGGCCTTGACTGGTTTGTTTGCGCCTCCCTTGTCCGGCTGATAGATGACGAGACTGCCGAACGCCTGAATCAACTGATCGTTGCGCTCATCCTCAAAATCCCGTCCTGCCGTTTGGAGGACACCGATTCCAGGACGTGCCTGCAACGGAACCGGCATGCCATGCGAGTCAAGCTCCGAGTCTTCATGCAAAGACAGATAAAGTTCGCGGTCGCACTTGGTCCGCAGGAACATGGACAACGTGCTTTTGGAGATTCGTTTCTTTGCAGTGCTCGGCATATCAGATCATTTCCAGACAATCAGGCATTTGTAGAATCGGCAATCACTCTGTCACACGCTCATACGCTTGTCGGACCACGTTGATCGAGGCCGGCACATCGTCTTGCGAGTCCAGGTTGTACAGCACTCCACCCGTCTCAGTTGCGCCGATGATGAAGGCGAACTCCGTAGCATCGCGGGCTTTCCCTGATGGATCTTCGCAGTCGGCAAAATCCAGATTCAGCAAGAGGCTCAGCCGCTGCTTACGCGGGATGATTTCGACGAAGAAATCGAACACGCGGTAGATAACGCTCCGGTCGTTGGGCAGCTCGACTACGTCTTCACCAAATGCCTGGATCTGTGGACGTAAAGCTTCCAGTAACCGCTTGGCGATGTCATCCAGTTCCAGGTCCTCGATCCTGTAGTTGGCGGCAAAGGCCTTGTGCTCCTCCAACTCCCGCTGCTTCACGGCCAGCAAATCGACGACCAATGGTCGCCATACGGTCACGGCCTTCTCGGCGAGCAACTTGCCTCGCTGCTCGATGGTCGTACCGTCCCACGCTGATTGTTCGCGAATGAACTTGTTCAAGCGCAGCGGGCTCTCATCGAAACCACCGGCAATCGTTTTCTTCTCGGAAAATGGGCGGTCGCTGTAAGTGGAGTTGTATCCGGTCAGCGTCAGATTGCCCAGGCGGTGTAGCCACGTTTCCTGTATTGCTTTCCAGTCGCTACCGAGCATCGTTCGCCATTCCGGACGCAGATCCTCGTTCTGCGGCATAACGTGCTCAATGGAGAAGTTCGAGGTATCGATGCGCTCCTTGCTGAAGTTTTCAAGCCGATCCAGCAGATAGAAGCAAGTGCGCATGTCGTAGACATCTCGTGTTTCGAGCGCCTCGCGAAATTCGGTATCGCTCGGAAAGCGGCGCTTCTTGCCTTGCCGATACAGCGCCACCTTCAAACTGAGCAAAGGCTGGTTCTCGGTGATCCGATAGGCGAGGCTTGCGAATATTTGTCCGAGGCTGCGCGTTTGCATGTCGCACACTGAACGCCGGAACACGAAGCTTTCCAGCAATTCGACAGCCTCGACGAATTCATCGGAACGCAGGGTCTTTGCTCGGTCATGAAAGTCGTAAAGCGTCAGCACGACCGGCGAAGCCACCTCGACCAGGGAACGCAGGCGGGCAAATGCCTCCTTTAATGCCGGCTGCTTCTCCTGTCCGAGACTGAATGCCGTGTAGTAGGTGCCGAAGCGCCGCAGGTCGCTGAGAATGCCATCGACACCACGCTTTTCGACAGTACGCGAGAAATAGCTGCGGAACTCGTGATAGATCTCGGCCGCCTTCAATGGCGTGCCGGGACGCATTTGCAGCGTCAGAAAATCCTTCACGAATTTATCGAACTCGGTACGGTAGCGCCGCCCGAATGCCTGCTCGATTGGCTGCCAGTGTTCTTCGTAAAGCTGGGTCTGGGAGGACTCGTCCAGACGCATCAGCACGAAATTTCGAATCAGATCGGCCTGAGTCAAATCCACCCCGGTAGAGTTCAGGCTTTCAAAGATCATCTGCGGGTCATCCTGGCCGCGCGTCAGACTCACGTCCACGACCACCAGTTTCTTGATGCCGTTGTAGACGGTTTGCACGTCCGCCTGGGCGACCAAATCACGCAGGAACAGGAAGTTCTCCTTCACCCGTTCCGAGGCGGCCTCTGGCAACGTCTTTCCATCCAGAAGCGCAATCAGCGTTTCGTGATCTGCCCGGCGCAGATGCAGCTTGTGCCGCCGCTCTCCCTTGCCGTGGCGGTTGCGCAGGTAATAGTCGTCCAGCTCATCGGGCGTCGCTTCCTCCTCTCCCTGACCGGAATTGCCAGGAAGCTGTGCCATCTGGTCACGAAGCGCGATCAACAAAAGCGTCAGCGTAGTAAGGCGTTGTTGGCCGTCGATCAACAACCAACGAGTGATGGTGGCTGTGTTGTCCTCGGCTGCGACATAGACCACTGAGCCAAGGAAGTGCCCCTTCACGTTTGGGTCGCTACCGACGCGAATCACATCCTTCCACAGTTGCTGGCAGTGCTTCGTGCCCCAGCTGTAGTCGCGCTGAAAGATCGGCACGATGAATTGCTTCGCGCCCTGCAGCAGATTGGTAACCAGCGTGTCTTCTGCTTTCATGCTCGGGCCTCAGTAATACTGCCGGATGTAGCTGTACGCTTTCTCGAACAGCTCTTCATCCGCATGCAGCTTGTACTTGAACAAGGATTTCCTGAGCGCCTTCTTGATCTCGCGCTCGCCAGCGAGGGTGTCCTGCCAACCGGGAAACCGGACCAAGCGCACGATCTCGTCGATATCCGCCACCACGCGCTCGACCATGATCGGCGTCTCGGCGGTCTTAACTTCATTGAACAGCTCGGTGAGCGCCGCCTTGCCACGATCCTCGTCCTCTTCCGGAGGTGTTTCCTTCTCCGCCTGCAACACTTCCTTGGCCAGTTGCAGCAGTTGCTTGAGAAACTCGACGCTGTTGAGCACACCGGACTCGAAGCGGTCCCGTAGGGCATCCAGGCGTTCCGAGAGCGCCTTGAACTTTGGGTTTCCGAGGTGTTTGCGTAACCGCCGGGCAACCTTGATCTCGATTTCCTTGGCCTTTTTAGGATCGGGATTCGAGAGCACCGCCTCCAGCAGATCCGCGTCCAGCACCAGAGTGTCGAGATCGTCGCGAACGGCGTCGACGTGCACGTTCTGGTGAATCAGCTCGATGGTCTTGGCCCCGAGGGAATGCCAGATCAGCTTGCCGTGGCCGCTGGAGGGCTGCACCGACTGGTACACCTGCGAGAGCCACTTGTAGTCCCTCTCGTACTCACCGAGGATCGGATCTGGCGAGATGGCCTCCCAGAGCTTATTGAGCAGGCTGTACTCGACAGCGAAGTTGTCGCGTACCTCATTGTTGGGCAGGCATTGCTGGGCGGCGATCAGCCCCTCGTAACCCTCGACAGTGCGATCAACGCCGGCAAAGAAAGCCAAGCATTTCTGCATCGCCTCCGGCAGCCGGTCCTTGAGCTCCTGAATATTCGACACCACCGCCGTGACGCTCTTGTCGTCGAACTCCAGCGCCTTGGCCACGTCGTCGAAGATGCCGAGGTAATCCACGATCAGACCATGGGTCTTCTGCTCGGAGTAGGTGCGGTTCACCCGGCAGATGGCCTGGAGCAGCGTGTGGTCGCGCAGCGGCTTGTCCAGATACATCGCCTGCAGGATGGGCGCGTCGAAGCCGGTCAACAGCTTCGAGGTGACGATGATTAGTTTGAGCGGGTCGTTGGGGTCGCGGAAGCGGTCGAGCAGCCGCTCTTCCTCATCCCGCGTGCGCGCATAGGCCTTGTACTGCGGCTCGTTGGCGTTCACCGTCATCACGATGTCGGAGGACTCCGGCGGCAGCAGCTTGTCCAGCTCCTGCTTGTAGAGCAGACAGGATTCGCGGTCGAAGGTGACGATCTGGCCCTTGAAACCGTTCGGCTCTACCTTGCTCTGGAAGTGCTGGACGATGTCCTCGCACACGCGTCGGATGCGCTCCGGGGTCTTCACCAGCACCGCCATCTTGGCGGCGGTCTTGCCGAGGTTGTCGCGGTCGAGGTCGGAGAGACCGCCGGTCATCTCCTTGAAGGCGGCATCGATGGCTGCCTTGTCGATGTGCAGCTCCAGCAGGCGCGGCTCGAAGTGCAGCTTCAGTGTCGCGCCGTCGCGGATCGACTCCTCGAAGCCGTAGCGGCTGAGATACCCCTTGTCATCCTCCTCCGCGCCGAAGGCGTAGAAGGTGTTGCGGTCGAAGCGATTGATTGGCGTACCGGTAAGGCCGAACAGGAAAGCATTCGGTAGCGCCTCGCGCATCTTGCGGCCGAGGTCGCCTTCCTGAGTGCGGTGCGCCTCGTCCACCAAGGCGATGATGTTGCCGCGATCATTCAGCACACCACCGGCTTCGCCGAACTTAAAGATCGTCGTGATGATGATCTTGCGCACGTCCTGCGCCAGCAGTTGGCGCAGCTTGTCGCGGGAGTCGGCCTTCTCGAGGTTGGGGATATCGGCCCCGGTGAAGGTGCCGGTGATCTGGGTATCGAGATCGACACGGTCGACCACGATCAGCACCGTGGGATTCTTCAAGCGCGGATGCAGGCGCAACTTCTGCGCCGCGAACACCATCAGCAGCGACTTGCCTGACCCCTGGAAATGCCAGATCAGGCCCTTCTTCGGATAGCCGGCCAGCACCCGCTCGACGATCTTGTTGGCCGCCTCGTACTGCTGATAGCGACAGATGATCTTGATGCGCTGCTTTTTCTTGTTGGTGGCGAACAGGGTGAAGTTGGCCAGGATGTCGAGCACCACATGGGGCCGCAGCATGCTCTCGGCAGCCAGTTTCAAGCCTTTCAGCGGGTGCTTGAGCGCGTCGCCGTCATCCTCCAGGTTCCACGGCCCCCAATCCTTGATGGGCAGGCCGAGCGAGCCGTAGCGATATTCCTTCCCTTCGGTGGCCACCGAGAACACATTGCAGACGAACAGCTCCGGCACGTGCTTCTCGTAATCGTCATGCACCTGCAACGCGCCATCCACCCAGCTCACCGCCGAGCGCGTAGGCGTCTTGGCCTCGATCAAAACCAGCGGCAGGCCGTTGACCAGCAGGACCAGATCGGCGCGACGCTCGGCGCTGCCTGCGCGGAAGGTGAACTGCTGGGTGACGACGTACTGGTTCTGATCGAGGTTGTCGAAATCGATCAACCGAACCGGCACGTGCTCATTGTTCTGGCCGAAGGGCATGGAACGCTCCCCCCTGAGCCAGGCCGTGAATTCCTCGTTGGCGCGGATCAGACCATCGGAGCGCACCGCTAGCACAATGGCGCGCAGCTTGTAGAGCACCTCGTCGGCGAGATCGGGCTGGGCGGCAATTTCCGGATTGAGGCGAATCAGCGCCTCACGCGCCCAGGACTCAACCAGTACGTCCTGGTGCTGGCGCGGAATCTCAGCGCTGGCGATGCGGCGCCAGCCGATGCCCTTGTGGCTGCGGCCGTAGGTGGCTTCTGGCTCCTGTACGACATTGGCGGGGATGGGCTTTGCCGGTCCAGATAGCAGATCGTAGAGATAGGCTTCTACGGTATTTGCCTCAGTGAAACCTGTCATTCCCCAACCTCGCTAAAGAGCCGCCCGTTTAGAAATGCTCGCTTCACCGCCAAGGCATCTTGCCGACGCTGCTCTGCCTGATGGCACGCTTGCCGGAGGGCATCGATTTGGGCAATGAATACATCTTGTTCATCAAGTGAGACTGCGGGAACGGACAGTGAAAAGAGCTTGTCACTCTCCAGACGCTTTGTTCCATGTGAAGACGCTGATACGAGCTGAAGGTATCGCTCAGCCGAATGTTCAAACCAATACTGAATGTATTTCGGTCGGAAGCTGTCGGACACCACAAGTGCTTTCATGTCTTGATTGAAAGCGGCCGGCACCAGCGTCCTAGCGACGGGAAATGTATGGGCCAGAATCATTCCCCTCACCACGATCATGATTGTGTCGGCAGGCATCAACTTAGAACCCGCCTCTACTCCCGAAGGGGTTACAGTTTCGGTTGCACTGCCCAGCTCTGCGGCTTTCATGTCTTTAGGGCTGATCCAAGGAATGCTTCCGCCCCAATACGATGGGTTGCCACGTGCCGGCGTACCTCCGCTATGCCATGTTCCAACATTGGCGACTGACACTCTGTTCGGGTGATCGGCGTCAAAGTGGTCTATCGAAAGAGCACGTTGAAGTTGCCGTGCGGTCGAAATCAAGGATTCAAACGCGCCAGACTGTTCGTCGAATAGCTCGAGGGCCTCGGCTGCTTTTCGCTGCTCCTCCAGCGGCGGTAACGCGAACTCAAATCGCGCCAAGTCAGAGAAGTTGATATACGGATTCACTGAGCCTTTGGAGTTCTTGACGGAGAACTCGTTAAAAGCATCCGTTTGCATGAGGAACGGAAGGAACTCGGGCAGCAGCTCCTCCGCGTCCTTTGGCTCAATCACAAAGGTAGTGTTGGCGCAGATGCCATCGAAGTCTGCGACGGCCACCTTGCGGAGGTAGGTTCGCCGAGATCCGTAAAGCACCTGCCCTGGCCGGAAGCGCATATGAAATGCAGGCCCGAGATAGCCACTGCCGATCTCACCCCAGCGACGGATTCGCAAATCGTCGGTATCCATGTGGTCACCGGCGACGTAGCGCTCCAGCCCTGAAGTCTCTGGATCAACTCTTTCCTTAACTTGGCGCACCACGTCGCCGAACTTCACCTGGCGCCAGCCTTGCTTTTTGGCCTTATCAAGCACGCTCGACCTCCTCGACTTCCAGGCCATCAAGCGTTTCCACCAAGGCGTCCATTTGTTGCCAGAAGGCGCGCCCGTCGATTTGCCACTGTTCCCAGGCCGATCTCAGGCTGATGGCAGCATTTGTGCCGTTGCCATTCACCGAGCCAGACACTCGCCTCACGTAGAACGGAATCGACAGGTTCGCACCGTTGCTGGCGATCTGGTCCAGCGTCGCCACCGCTGCAAAGCCATCGATCGGTGCGAAAGCGCGGAACGCTTCCAGGATGCGTTGCTGGTGTTCCGGCTTGAGGAAACTCTGCGCCCGCTCGCGGGTGACTTCGTTCAGCGCGTCGATGAACAGCACCTTGCCCTTGCGCTCGGCTGGCTTGCACCGGTTGCAGACCATGACGCAGGACTCCATCGGCGAGTTGTAGAAGAGATTCGGCCCAAGGCCGATCACCGCTTCAACCCAGTCCTGCTCGACCATCCTGGCGCGCATGGCTTGTTCTTCGTTGCGGAACAGCACGCCGTGTGGCCACAGAATGGCGCAGCGGCCACGGTCTGACAGGCTGGCCAGGATGTGCTGCTGGAAGGCGTAGTCGGCCCGACCTTGCGGTGGCGTGCCGAGGAAGTTGCGCCCCCATTTATCCTGGCCCCAGGCCTCGCGATCCCACTGTTTGATGGAGTACGGTGGGTTGGCGAGGATCACGTCGAACTGGCGCAGCCGGTCACCTTCGATGTGCTTGGGATCGGCCAGGGTGTCGCCCCGGATGATCTGGAAATCCTCGACGCCATGCAGGAACAGGTTCATCCGGGCAATACCGGAGGTGATCAGGTTGCGCTCCTGCCCGTAGAGCTTGAGGGTGCGGTACTCGCCGCCGCTGCGCTTGACCTCGGCCAGAGCGGAAATGAGCATGCCGCCGGTGCCGCAGGTGGGGTCGTAGATCGACTCGCCGGCCTGCGGGGCCAACAACTGTGTCATCAGATGCACGACCGTGCGGTTGGTATAGAACTCGGCGGCTGTGTGGCCGGAGTCGTCGGCGAACTTCTTGATCAGGAACTCGTAGGCGTTGCCGAGCTCGTCCTCGGGTACATTGGCGACCGAGAGTGTTTGCGTCGAGAAATGCTCGATCAGATTCTTGAGGGTTTCGTCCGGCAGGCGCTCTCGGTTGGTCCAGGGCGCATCGCCAAAAATCCCGGCCAGCATGTCCGGGTTGGCCGCTTCGATCTGCCGCAAGGCTGACTGGATCGCCATGCCGACGTTTTTCGGGACCTGGCGTACGTCCTTCCAATGCGCGCCATCCGGTATCTGGAAGCGATGGTTTTCGGCGAACTCGGCATAGGACAAGTCGCCGCCCGACTCCCTGAGCGCCGCCTGATATTCCTCGTCCCAGACATCCGAGATGCGTTTGAAGAACAGCAGCGGAAAGATGAACTGCTTGTAGTCGCCGGCATCGATGAGGCCACGCAGCAGTACGGCGGCGCCCCAGAGATAGGATTCGAGTTCTTGTTGGGTAATGCGGGCACTCATTGCAGCCAGCCTCCTTCCACCATGACCTTGGCCAGCCTGTCTTCCGCTTCCCGGCAGCGAGTGAGTGCACTCTTGAAGGACTCAATGGCTTCTGGCAGCGGCGGGATATCCTCCTGCAACGGCGGCAGGACATAGCGCGAGATATTCAGCGTCCAGTCCTCGGCCTTGATTTCATCCAGGCCGACGATGCGCACCGCGTCCTGCACATCCTCAAACTTCTCGAACCAACCCTGGATTTCGAGGCCGTGCTCGGGTTCCAGATAGTTCTGTGCCCGACCACGTCGGAAGAGCCTGGAGGCGTCAGCGATCATCACCTTCTGACGCCGCTGGGCCGGCTTCTTCTTGCGGAGTACCAGGATGCAAGCGGCGAGGCCTGTGCCATAGAAAAGGTTGGGCGCCAGGCCGATGACCGCCTCGACCAGATCCATCTCCAGTAACTTTTGGCGGATACTGCCCTCGGCCCCTTTGCGGAACAGCGCGCCCTGGGGCAACACCACGGCCATGCGCCCGGCCCCTTCGGCCATCGACTTGACCATGTGCTGCACCCAGGCAAAGTCACCGCTGCTGGACGGGGGCAGTCCTGCGAAGTTGCGCCCGAAGGGATCGTTCACCCATAGGTCTTCGCCCCACTTTTCGAGGGAAAAGGGCGGATTGGCGATCACGCAATCGAAGCTCGCCAGACGGTCACCCTCGAAGAAGGCCGGGTTGCGCAGGGTATCGCCGCGCACGATCTGAAAATCCTCGATGCCGTGCAGGAACAAGTTCATGCGGGCAATGGACGAGGTGGTGAGGTTTTTTTCCTGCCCATAGAGCTTGCCCCACAGACGCTTCACATCGCCATGCTGTTCTTGAACGTGCTGAACGGCAGCGAGCAGCATGCCGCCCGTGCCACAGGCCGGGTCATAGATGGTTTCGCCCTCTTTGGGGTCGAGCATCTCGATCATCAGCCGCACGACACTGCGCGGGGTATAGAACTCGCCGGCCTTCTTGTTGGTGGCATCGGCAAATTTCTTGATCAGGTACTCGTAGGCATCGCCCAGCACATCGGAGGCGATGTTTTTGTTGCCGAAGGAGATGCGCGAGAAATGCTCGATCAGATCTTTGAGCAGCGCGTCAGAGAGTCGATCCTTGTTGGTCCACTGGGCATCACCGAAAACGCCGTACAGGGTGTCCGGGTTGGCCTTCTCGATTTCGCGCATGGCGCGCTGCAGGGCATTGCCGACGTTGGTTGCCACGGCACGAACGTCATTCCAGTGGCAGTCATCCGGGATCTGAAAGCGATGCGACTCGGGGAAGAGGGCCAGTTCGGCATCGCCGGTCTCATCGACGATCTCGGCGTATTCCTCGTCCCAGACATCGCAGATCCGCTTGAAGAACAGGAGCGGGAAGATGTAGGTCTTGAAGTCAGCCGCATCCACCGGGCCGCGCAGGATGTTGGCGGACTCCCAGAGGTGGCCTTCGAGCTGACTGAGATTGATTGGAGCTTCTTGCATCAAGTCGTTCTCTTCATGCTTGGTCCGGCGATCGGTAGCCAGGCGCGAGCACCGCGTTCCTGACGCCGTATAGGGCCAAGGGGTTCTTTAGCCAGAGCCGGTACTCCGGCCCTCTCAGGCTGTGATCGGGCGAGCTGTCCACGCTCCACTTGCGCAGAATGTATCCAGCCGTCGCGGCGCGGAGCTTCATGCGCAGCACGCCATCCCGCATGCCGTAGTCCATCTCGGTAACCTCAGAACGTGGCTGGTCTGGGTGGGGAATCAGTTCCAGCTCGACGATTCGCGTCCATTGGATATCCTGGTCGCCGCGCTCATGGGCCTGCACTTCTTCATCTCGCAACAAGACCGGTCCCTTGATCCGGGTGATCACGAAATCCCGAAACTCCTGAGACCTGCGATCGAAGGCCCGCACATGCCAGCGCAGGCCGTTGTCGATCAGCGCAAAGGGAACGATCTGGCGCTCGGTCTGACCGCTTGAGATCGAGTGGTACTCCACCCGAATAGGACACTCCTGATGGATCGCGCGCGTTACACAGGCCAGTACATCCAGGTCGGGATGCGTGAGCCTTGACGGGATTTCACTTGCCACCCACGCCTTGAGCTGGGAGGGCTCGCCGTCTCCGAAGCCTTGTGTCAGCCAGGACAGAACCCGTTCAGGCGGAAAGTCGAAGAGCGGTTTGAAGTCCTCTCCAAGGACATAGCACTTGGCCTTGGTGTCGTAATCGATGTTGCCTGGTGCCAGCTCCTTGTAGATCGCCAGGTCACGCGTGGCGGCGGCCGACTGGATTCCAAACCGCGACACCAGGTCCTGGCGGCGGATATCTCCGATGAAGCGCACGCGCAGTTCCACGAAGGCAAGGCGATCGCGCTGCGGCTGGGTAAGGTCGTCAAGCTGTTCGTCAGACATCCTTGGGGCTCATGCGGGTTAACAAATGCTTGTGATGATAGTTGCGGGTAGTATATGGCACGCACTACAATCCGTCTATGCGATTCCCAGAGCGCCCATATCCGCATCCTTGTGATTATGACCATGCAGCAAGCGGGTCGCTCGCTATAGAGAAGGAGCGAACCTGCATGAGTGGAAACCGTAGGGCCCAGCCAGGACTCCCCAACAAGGGCTGGCATCGCGTTGAATCAGCGAAATGTCAGGAGGGAGCATGATTGACCCGGCAAGCCAGGCCCAACTGAAAGAGGCCATCGCAGACTGCATCGGAACCGACCAAGGGGTGCTGGATGCTCTGCGAGAAGAAATACAGTCGTTGAAGAGTGCCACGCGCCGAATCCAGCCGCGCGCCACGACGTCGATCTCACTGGTTGGCACAGATGGGGGAAACAACCAGCTTCAGTTCGACCCCTTCCTGATTCAGTTGGTCCGAGTCGTAGATAGCAGCAACAACGAGTACTGCCTTGAAGCAGTTTCGCCCACGACACCGGTGCAGAAACTGAACCAACGCCAGTTCGATGAGGACGGGACGCCCAAAACAGCACTGGGTGAAATGATGGTTTTCCTAGGAGTAGACAGTCTGCAGGCGCTCTCCCACATGATCCGACCGACGGACAGCGGAAAGCCGGTTTCTCCCAGCTGGGTTCAGGTTTATCGGGAGCTGGTCGAGTGGGCGATCCTGTTCAAGATCCTCGATAAAGATTACGGCACTGACACGTTGATCATCTGCGACGGCCTTCTGCGAAGCAAGGTGTTCGCCAAAGACCTATTCCAGCGTTTGCTCCAAGGAATGAAGGAGCGTATTGACAAGCAATGGAGCAAGAGCCGGCGGCGGGTATATCTCGCGGGTGTAGCCAAGCACAGCAAGGTGCTTTCTCGGTATCGCTTGGCCATGGCTTTGGAAGGCGTCCTTCAGACTGATTACCCCGTCTACGTCGAGGTACCCCGCGAAGTTGAAGAAAAGGCATACGTCTGGTCGGAGTTCGCACGAGGCGATGACCGTACTGGCGATGGCGGCGAAATCAACAAGTTCGTCGGCGGCAAAATGTTCTTGGTGAAGTTTGGCTCCCAGCGCCGCGATCCCGTGTGGCCAATCGATATCTTTGTTCCACAAGTCGGCGAGTCCCAGGCAATTCTCGGGTCCATGCTTGCTGATGCGATCAACGGTTTTCCAGTTCCCCATTACCCACGCTGCCTGCAAAAGGCGCATGAAAATGCGGCGCTGGTCGATTTCGACTTCGATATTTTGCAGGACTTCATCTACGAGGGTGTGCGTTCGAGTCTCGGCGGCGACGCAGGCACATTGGATGCGTTTCAGCTGCAGGATGCCGATCCAGCGCAGCGTCGGTACGGATAAGGGAGAACAACATGGCAGAAATCCAACTCTTTCCCAGAGAACAGGTCGTCGGGATCTTTCGTGGCTTCCAGCAGGGGGGCATGGAATTCCACGCCGACCTCGTTTTGCCGTACCGAAACGAGTTCCAGAACATCCCGATGCACGGGCAATTCCTCATCGTCCAACTGGAGACACCCGATGAGGCGGTGTTGGGCCGCATTGCATCCTTTTCCTCTGAGGGCAAGCTGTCGTTCGGCTCCGGCGAGGAGTTCAACATCCGTGCAGTTCGCGAGGAAAGACCTATTCCGGAGGATTTGCGTGAGCAGTATCTCAAGTATCGGATCAACATCCGCGTGCTCGGTGTCCTACGCAAGAACGGCAACGGGCTGACATTCGTTCCCTCCCATCGTCGACTTCCCCATGTCGGCAGCAAGGTTGCCTTTCCAAGCGCCGAGGTGTTGCGCGAGATCGCTGGACACAACATTGATGGAGCCCCCATAGGCCATCTAGCCTTCGGGGAATACATCTACGCAGCCGGCAACAAATCATTCCAATCGCAGGAATGGATGCAGGTGGTCGACCCGGAGGTGCTGGTTCGCTTCCCGATCGAGTCCCTGGTCTCTCGCCGTAGCTTCATCTTCGCGCGAGCGGGCTTCGGTAAATCCAACCTCAACAAACTGCTTTTCTCGAAGCTCTACGAAAACACGCCCTTCGTGACCAAGCGCGCAGGTAAGCAGGTCCCTGTGGGCACGGTCATCTTTGACCCGGATGGGGAGTATTTCTGGCCAGACGACAAGGGTCGACCCGGCCTATGCGATGTCCCGGCGCTGGAAGACAAGGTCGTCGTTTTCACCGACCGAAAGAATCCAAGCCCTTTCTACCAATCGTTCGTTGCGGGCGGTATCAAGCTTGATATCCGTCGCCTTCGGCCTGGGGATGTAATTTCAATTGCACTCGGAGCAGAGCGCCAGGAACAGCAGAACGTGCGGAAGCTCAGGGGGCTTCCACAAGATCGCTGGGAGTCGCTGGTCAATCTAATAGACGCCAATGGCAACACCACGCCGCTCGAAGACGTATGTGGACTGCTCGATCTCGACCCTCAGCGACAGGAGGCCGAGGCGCTGGCAGCCCGGGGCAACATGACAGCGATCGTGAAGATGCTGCATGACAAGAGCAGTCAGCTCATGGACATGCTGGTTCATGCGCTTTCCGAGGGAAAGCTGTGCGTTATCGACGTCTCCCAGATGCGCGGGGGCCAGTCCCTGGTGCTCTCTGGCCTGATCCTGCGCCGGATCTTCGATCGGAACCAGCAAGAGTTCACCGCTGCCGACCCCAAGACCATCCCGACGATCGCCGTTGTCGAAGAAGCGCAATCTGTGTTGAACGAGAACGCACCTGCCGCCGAGCCTTACATTGCCTGGGTGAAGGAAGGCCGTAAATACGACCTCGGGGCACTGCTGATCACGCAGCAACCCGGCAGCATTCCAGTCGAGATCCTCAGCCAGGGCGACAACTGGTTCATCTTCCATTTGTTGTCCGCAGCCGACCTTACATCCCTGAAACGAGCCAACGCCCATTTCAGTGACGACCTTTTGAGTTCGCTACTCAATGAGCCGATCCCAGGCCAAGGTGTGTTCTGGAGTTCGGTGGGAGGCAAACCTTATCCGGTCAGCCTCCGCGCACTGTCGTTCGAGAAGATGTATTCAATGCGGGACCATGACTACAACCAACCCGTAGGGAATACATATGCGCAAACGCTGCGCAGCACTTTCTCTGGAATGAAGCAGAGTGCTGCGGCAGCCCGGGTTCCAGACGCAAACGCTTCAGGCTCGCTCTTTTCTGCTGAGGCTGGTTTCGAAGACTCCGAGCCAGTGGACGTCATGGCAACCATAGAGCAGCGAGCGATTGATGCCTTGCAAGGAGATACCGACATCCGCCAGAAGCTCGAATCTTCGAATGGCATGCCTTGGTATGGAGTTCAGCAGTTTCTGATTGACCACCTGCCGGAACACTTGGAAGACCGCCGTCAGTTTGCTTACAACCTGGTTTCAAAGGCGATGAATGCGATTTTCGGCTCACAACCCAGAGGATGGGAGACGTTCAAGAGTACGTCGACGGGCAAGACATGGATTAGGGCTCACAAGTGACTGCCGACATCCGGCACTTGTGGGGAAGTGAGTGATGAGCCAGGAGAAATGAAAAATGGCCAAACCTGTCGTCATCGGCTCGCGGAGCTTCCGAACCCAGAAAAGCGCACTGGACCATTACAAGACGCTGCTACACCGGTACCAGGACGGGGATCGTATCTCTGACCCAGGTGACCACGCTGACTTGGTGGCCCTCATCGAACGGTATGACCCGATTCTTGACCAGGTTGGTGAGCCGGCGAAGGGTTGTGGCCAGATCGGCCACTTCGAACGGCGCATGAACACGGGAACGGGCTGGAGCAACTCCGGCTTTTGGGTGGTTCGACGGGACGGGTCCGCCACGGACTTTTCGTATATCTGGGCCGTCAAAGGCCTACCAGGGGACCGGTCGAAGGATTTCTACGGCGCATGCCGGGAGGCTGTCGCACTCGATCTCGTTCTGGCCAAGAAGCGTGCCTTCGCGGAGCATGGCGACGCTCATGGGCTGGTTGCATGCGAACTGACTGGCGTGATGGTCAGCATCGACGACGCCCATCTGGATCACGCTTGGCCAAACTTCTCGCATATCGTCAGTGGCTTTCGGGCGGCCAGGGGCTGGTCAGGTGACATCCCTGACGGGATCGTGTCCGCTCCGGCTGATGGGCAGACGACGCCAACATTCATCGACAAGGCTGTCGCGGATGCCTTCCGCGACTACCACCACAACCAGGCGATGCTACGAATCCTCTCCAAGTCAGCCAACCTCCAGACCGCGAGCCAAGCTCGAAGACCTAAAATTGCGCGCCCGGTACGATTGACTTGACCAATTGCGGACGCGGGTTCAATTCCGCAAATGGGAATCGAACTGGCGCCCTCAGTGATGCCCTGGACGGATGACCTCGACCAGGCAGAACTGGTAGGATTGTAGGCAGATGGGGCTGGAGTCCGCGCCTTTCCGCAGGAGTTCGCAGCGGTCGTAAGGCGCTGAGTTACATAGGTTTGGCGCAGGGTTCCACCCCACCCAGACCCCGCAGGAGTTCGAATCTTTCCGCACGAACCCGCAGAAACCCTCACTAGCCTGCACGGCCCGATGCTAGGTCGTTGACTTTCAACAAATCACTCGATCGATCCGCGCTTGCGGACTGCGGACTTCCAATGGGCCGGAAATCTGGCTCGCCCAGACGGCTCTCGGTACCGACACGTTGCAAACAGTCGGTACTTCTCGATAACTACCCGATGAATCGGAACATCTCAGCCAGCCCTGATGTTACCCCTGCTTGCTGACGCAGCTTGGAAGTTCTGGCTGCAATATTGCCCCCTCCCAATCGCTGTGGAAGGTAGCTCCCTGGCCAAGTGCAATCGAGAGGGATCGCTGCGTAGGGCCGTGTGACCCCCATCCTGCAGCGTGACCTGACTGGGTCAAGGCCGGGTTGTCATGCAGGCAGTTTGGCTGCAAGCAGTTCGACCTTCTCGATATTGGGCGGAGAACTGAGCAAGGTCGCGGCGTTGGCCATCAAGGCCGCGGCGATCTGGCCGTTCAGATGTGCCTGGCGACCTGCCTCATCGGCAAAGGCATCGAACACACCGAACGTCGAAGGGCCAAACTTCAATGCGAACCAGGCAGTGGTGCCGGACTCGGCGTTGGCGAGCGGCAGTGCGCTGGCCAGGAAGTCGGCAAGCGCAGCCTCCTGGCCGGGTTTGGCTTCGAGGCGAACAAACAGGGCGAGCTTGGTCATACTGTAATCCTTTGGGTAACTGCGTTAGATGAATGGATCGACGAGCCTGCAGTCTAAGTCTTCATCACAGCCATCTCTATAGACAATAATGACATCATTGATATCATTGTTGCCATGAAACTCCACATCCTTGTTTGTGATGGCGTGTTTGATCTGGGGCTTGCGGCGCTCACCGACACAGTGGGCTTGGCCAATGCGATGTCGGGCTCGCTGCCACAGGCTCCCGCGCACATAGAGCTCACGCTGGTGGGCGTGCGGCGTCGCATCCGAACTGCGCAAGGCTTGACGGTCCCCGTGGTTACTGCGCGTGGTGTGCCGGAACCAGACGTCGTGCTCGTGCCCGCGTTTGGTGACAAGATGCCTGACACGCTCTCGGCTCGGCTCACACGCCCCGACGTGCCCGATGCGGTCGCCGTGCTACAGCAGTGGTCCACCGCTGGCGCGCACCTTGGTGCCGCCTGCTCCGGTAGCTTCTTGCTTGCAGAGAGTGGCCTGCTTGATGGGCATCGTGCGACGACGTCATGGTGGCTGGGGCCGATGTTTCGGCAGCGCTATCCGAACGTCACGCTGGACGAGTCACGCATGATCGTGAACTCGACACGCTTCACTACCGCGGGTGCCGCTTTGGCCCACGTCGACTTGGCCTTGCGCATCATCCGGGGGCGCAGTCCGGCGCTGGCGGCCCTGGTGGCACGCTATCTGCTGGTCGAGGCACGCAGTTCGCAAGCCGAGTTCGTGATTCCCGACCACCTTGCGCATGCCGACCCGATGGTGGAGCGCTTCGAGTGCTGGGCCAGAAGTCGGCTCGCGAAGGGGTTCTCGCTCGCCGAGGCGGCCAGCGCCGCGGGCACAAGCGAGCGCACCTTGGCGCG
>CESR01004150.1_pt1 | contig 107430 bp, 85 predicted proteins | sample 356351 | NCBI WGS metagenome assembly CESR01 (sample SAMEA2622149, study PRJEB7988) | marine metagenome | isolation source: saline water (ENVO:00002010), including | reverse complement strand
GCTTAGTCTTGCATCTTCTTTTGCAGGCTCTGTCTCGGTCTTTGATGGCTCAACGCACCTCCCTATGGCAGTACTCACGGGTGGGAATACTGGAGATTTCTTTGGTGTGTCGATTGCTGGCCTTGGTGATGTCAATACGGATGGTTTTGACGACTTTGCGGTGGGCGCAATCTTCGCTGACCTTTTTGACCAAACTGGTAACCTCCTCCTCTCCAATTGTGGGCTGGTCGAAGTCTATGCTGGTGGCAGCAATGGCCCCTCTTTGCTTTGGAGTGAGTATGGCGAAAATGACGACGACTTTTCCGGTTACTCCCTTGCTCATTCTGGCGACATGGATGGGGATGGTGAACCCGACTTTGTCGTTGGCGAACCCGGCTTTGATGTCGTCACCACAGCGCGCGGTGTGACCTTGAGTGGAGCCGGACGTACTCGGAAGAGAAATGGCAAGACTGGCGCATCCCTTGGCAATGCTAATGGTGGATCCTCTGGTGGTGGTAGCGGTACTACCACGGGTGGTGGCGACCACAATGGCGATGGCAACCCTGATGTTTCAAGCGGCTCTCCAGGTTCTACTTCCTCTATCGGCACAGGTGGCCGGGCGCCCCTCACCGAGGCGGGCATGGTTACTATTTGGAACGGTGTGGACGACTCCATCATGTGGCGAAGAGTGGGGACAAATCAAGGTGAACGCATAGGGCAATCCCTTGCGAATGTCGGAGACATTAACTGTGATGGTCGAGATGACCTCTTACTTGGATCTCCAACGACTCCGAACGGAAATGGGGATGTCAACGCTGGCGCAGTACATTCGGCCACATTTAACCCTTACGCAAGCTCAACAGGCACTGGAATCTCTGTCTCTCAGGGTGGGTCCGTGGTCTTCGACATTGACTTCCCCTCGACCTACGGTAGCTTCATTTGTCACACTCTGATGTCCACAACTGGAGTAGGTCCAACTGATATCGCTGATCTTGCCGTGCCGCTCACCTCAGACAATGTCTTCTGGGCTTCTGTCTTTGGTAGCTACCCAAAAGGAAATTGGATAAACCGTCTTGATGCCTTTGGAGACTCTTCCTTCACCCTCAGCACTAATCCGAATGGGCCAACTCCATGGCTTGGCAGAACGGTTTACTTTTCCTTTGTCGCCCATACTTGGCGAGACTTACCACAAGTTGCGACCGGCGTCCTGAGTGTCACCTTTACTCCCTAAATTTGCCCTGCTATTCCTGTTCCTAGCCCCGGGCTCCCTCCCGGGGCAGAGCTCTAATATACAGGTACTCGCCCAATTCTTCGGGTATGAAGACGATGCATACTTCGGCTCTTCAATCGGAATTGCTGGAGATATCGACGGAGATGGTATCCATGATTTCTTTATTCAACATGCAACTCCAGGAAATTCAATCGAAGGCCAACTGGTTCTAATCTCAGGCGCAAACTTAAGTCCAATCAGAAGTATCCCTAGAGGAAAAACTTTCTTCTTAGGTAGCGTTGAATACCCGACGGCCGCAGGGATTAATGATGCTGATGGCGATTCCCTTGGAGACCTTGTTATAACTCGAGAGGTTGGCCAGCTAGATTGCTTGTCAGCCGGAATCTCCGAAAATCGAATTTGGACTCAGTACTTTTCTGCAAACCCCAAATATCTCCTTTCTGTAGATGATCTTAATGGAGACAATATTCGAGAAATCCACTGCGTCATTGGGACTGACCGGGTTATCCTGGATGGCGCGACAGGGAGCACAATTTGGACTACCCCTCTGGCAGTTGGGGACCACATTGAAGCAAGTGTTCTAGGAGATTTGACAGGAGATGGTGCGAGAGAAATCGCATTCCTGACTGCAGATTCTTCCACCAATTTGCTTTCAATCAAAATCCTTTCCGGGCTCGACGGCTCCGTCTTAGTTAGTTCTATTGGTAACTATTCGTTCGCTTCCACTCCAAGGAATGCTGGAGACTTAAACCTCGATGGAGTTTCGGAGTTCGTTTGGAGCTGGACTGATTCTAATGGAACCTCAAAGGTTGAAGTCCTTAACGGCTCTTCCCTTGGCTCGGTCCCTCTTCTCTCCACACCAGGAACACCGGGCTCCTCAGCTTTGGGAGGCCTTGATTTCAATCTAGACTCTATTCCAGATATCGTGGAGTTTGGAGTCAACCCCATACGTTTTCTATCTGGACTCGATGGATCGGAATTCGCTTTGGTCAACGACCCGAATAGTTCTGGTATACGCTTTGGTCATCAAGCAAACTTAATCTCATTAGGTGGAAATTCAAAAGCAGTTATTGTGGCAAGCCCAGAAACAAATTCGAGTTCCTACTCCAACGCTGGAGCCGTTCTCTTATTCGGCCTCCCGAATGAAGGGCCATCAAATGGTGGAGACCAAGAACAGAGCGGCGGCGAATGGACTTCAATTGGAGAGATTGAAGGATTATGGGGAGGCGATTGGATGGGATGGAAAGTTGCCGGACTTTTCCAAGACATCAATGGGGATGGCTTTAAGGATTTTCTTGTTTCCGCACCCCAAATTGCTAAACCACCACCGGGCAATGAAGGTAAAGTCTTCGCCATGTCCGGTGCTGACTTTAGCATTCTATACATGATTTCCGGATCCCAAGATGGTGAGGGGTTTGGACTCGAACTAGCGCCGATTGGAGACATGAATCAAGATGGCATTCGTGATTTCCTTGTAGGCTCTCCTTGTTACCTTGACTCAAATGGTATTCAAACGGGCAGGGCTGGCCTTTTCTCGGGTATTGACGGAAGCCTTATTTTTGCACACACGTCTCCGTCTGGAAACTATGCTCGATTTGGGGCCTATATATCTGATTTAAGAGATATCAATGGGGACGGCGCCTTTGACTACTGCATTACCAATCCATCCGCCAATAGCGGAAAGGGAGAAGTCACTTTTTATTCAGGGGCCAACCACTCTGTCTTTGGTTCCTTATCAGGCGAAGCTGCCGGTGACGGTTTTGGAGAAGTCGTCGCAACAATTGGCGATGTGGATGACGACAGTATCGCTGATTTTGCGATTGGCGCTCCCCTCCATGACTATGCGGGGACAGATGCCGGCCGAACCTACCTTTATTCAGGCGCAACTTTAACCCTCCTCCAAACAATTGATGGGGAAAACGCAGGAGATTTCAGTGGGGCCACAATCCGCGCCGGCATGGACTTTGACCGGGATGGTAGCCCTGATTTGCTCATCGGCGAGCCCGGTTACGATGTCGTGATTCCCTTCAGGGGCACAACTCTCAATGGAGCCGGGCGCACGACAAAACGAAATGGGAAAACTGGCGCTTCACTTGGAAATGTGAATGGTGACTCGGAAGGTGGTGCATTCGGCAATTCCAGTGGCTATGGCGATCACAACGGTGACGGGTCCCCAGATATCTCGGGTGGCTCACCAACAACATCATCCTCAATTGGAGGCCCAGGAACAGGGCGTGCACCGCGAAACAATGCAGGAATGGTGACTGTTTACAACGGCATCGACGACTCCATCCTCTTTAGGCGTGTCGGCGAAAATGCCAATGACCAAATGGGGCATGGACTTGCTGAAGTCGGTGACCTGAATGGGGATGGCAGGGATGACCTTGTATATGCGGCACCTTTTGCCTCCAATTCATCAGGTTCTTTGCAAGCTGGCGTAGTAATCGGTCAGTCTTTTGACCCTTGGGTTAGTAGCTCAAGTAGGTTCTTTGAGGTCACAAATGGCGATTCAGTTACATTTGATATTAACTTCCCCGACACTCTTTCATTCCCATCCCACTGCCATACCCTGGCCTCAGAATCAGGCACAGGGCCAACAGATATTGGCATTTCCGTACCTTTGACTTCGGACACTCTATTCCTAAGCACCTACGCCGGAAATTACCTTAAAGGAGACTGGATTGCCCCACTCAGTCCTACTGGAACCACGAGCTTTACCCTTCAGTCACAACCAGGAAAGGCTGTAGCTTGGATTGGCAAAACCCTCTACTTTGCCTTTGTTGCCCATTCAGGTCTCCACAATCCTTCGGCAGTGCCTACATTCTCGACCTCTGTGGTAACCCTGAGATTCGTTCCGTAATAATCGCCTTGGTGAGGGTACATTAGGAACCCAATGCTCACACTTTCTGTTCTTCCAGCTCTGGCTTTCGCCTTGGGGCAAGAACCCGAGAAAATCTCCCTCGGCACACCTCTTGCAAGCCGCATTGCCATAGAAGACCCTTCTGGGGAAAGCCCCACCCTGCTTTCCCACCCGAGCTACGCTGGAGAACCAACCCACGTCAAACGATTTTCTTTTCTTTGTCCGAAAGAAGGCATTTTCTCAATTAGTCTTCGCTCCTTTGACTTTGATTCTTTTTTAATTCTCCGCAATGGAGCTGGGACCATTCTTCAAGAAGACGACGATGGCTTGCTCCCCTATCCACAAGATTGGGCTCCCCTCCACTCGTTTGTTGAATTCCAAGCTCAAGAGGGTGAGACCTTCTTACTTGACGCCGTCGCTCTTCATGGTGACCTGGGACAATTTGAACTATTGATTGAGCAAGGCCCTAGAGGAGGACAGCCCCTTGAATCCCTTGTAAAACAATCTTCGGCAGATGCTAGGGCATGGGTTCAAGCCGCCAGACCTAAGGAGCTGGATCTCCGTTTTGCTCGAATCTTATTAGATGCAGGTAGAAGGATGATGAGTCTAGGGCAACCTTCTCAGGCTCTACCTTTTTTTGAAGAGGCCTATCCGATTTGGGAGGAGCTCGGACACCCTCTTGATGTGTGGCGCGCACATTTTGAATACTCTGAGTGTTTGAATTTCCTTGGGAAAACTAAGGAAGCAGAAGAGTCCCTCCTTTCTGCTCTTTCCTTATTGGAGGCCTACATTCCTGAAAACGAGGAGGAAACTCGGGAAAAAAATACGGGTCTCTTTGAGCTGAACATCGTAATGGGCGATTGCCTTATTAACCAAAGTCGATACATAGAGGCAATTCAAATTCTTGAATCAGCTTTGGAGTGGGCCGACAAAACGAGTGGCACCCCAACACACTTAGCCCTCTTGAATTGCCTTGGGCGCGCTTACCACTACACAATTGAATTTAATAAAGCTGGAGATTTCTTTGGGGCTGCTCTTCAAGGATACCTGGACTTAAACGAAGGTAATGAATCTCTGAGTTCTGCTCAAATCAGGAACAACCTAGGTCTTCTCTTCCTGGACCAGAATCAAATAACTCGGGCTCGACAAGAACAAGAATGGGCTTTCAAAACCCAACGAGCGCTCCTGCCGCCCCTAAGTCTTGACTTGGCAGACACCCACTCAAACTTGGGCACGATTGCTGCTCGGACCAGTGACAACGAAGTCGCAGAGAAGCACTTCCTTGAGACTCTCCGAATCCGAAAGGCACTGTTGCCTCCAGGCCATCGCAGATTAGCTCAAGCACGGTTTAACTTAGGCCTTCTTTATTACAACATGGGGCCGAAACATGACCGAAAAGCAAAACGAGAAATTGCTAAATCAATCCAACTCCTAAAAGGAACCGTTGGCACCGAACATAAAGATTTCCTTTATTGGTCTGGCCAATATGCACTTGTCCTGATTCGAATGGAGAAAATCAAAGAAGCTGAAGTCCTTCTTGCAGAGGTTTTCCAAATCTCTCAAGAGGTTCTTGGCAAAGATCATCTGGACACCCTAAAAACTGCAATCAACCTCGCCGTGGCTCGCCACATCCTTGGTGATACTGATGGAGCGGCCCTGCTTGCCATGGATACGCGGACTCGGATTGAATCTAAGATTGGGCCTGCCCAGACGGACATTATGGAGATTGACATTCTCCGAATCCGAATAGCGATGGAAAAGGGTGACCAATCCTCTGCATGGGGAATTGCACAACAAGCTTACTGGAATGCGGTCCAGCAATTCAGAAAACAACTCTATTCCTCGTCTACTGGCATTCAATACGCCTACCTCGTTCATCATCGTAGGCTCCTCAATCGTGCGCTAAGTATCCTCCCCCACAACCCTGGAGGCTCCGCTGAGCAAGAAGCCATTGAGATGGTGCTCCATTGGAAAGGAAGGATTGGAAGAAACCTCCAATGGGCGCAAGCCCAGCTTTGGAAAGAAGGTATTAAGCCTCAGAAAATACTCGACGAGATTACAGAATCTCGCTCGCATCTTTCTTCTGCAATTCTAATGATGCCCGATTCCATTACTCTCGAAGACGTGAAAATGGTTGGGGAGCTTCGGAATCAGGCTCAAGGATTAGAACGGAATTTGTGGACCTTGGTTGGGGAACCTACTCTTCCAGCAAGGATTCCACTGAATCAACTCTTGGCTTCCATGCCAGAAGAGTCTGCCGCACTGCTTTTCTTCGCATGGCGCCCAACGATTTACGCTAATAACCCGAATCCTTATGAAGATTCGGACTTAAGAGTTTTCGCTTGGACCCTTCGCCCAGATGAAGAGCCCGAGCGATTCGATGTTGGCACAGTGAAGGGGCTTCGGAATCAGATTTTTGAATATCTCAACTCTACTCGCGGCGCCTCTGGATTCTCTACAGACTCAGGCCCCTCTCCTGGCGAGGAGATATATAAAAATCTATGGGAACCCTTCGTGGACAACTTAGCAGAAGCCAATCCTGTTTTTCTTTCTCCAGATGTTTTTGTTACAGAACTCCCCTTTGAAATTATTCCTGAGGGAGACCGTTATCTCGCTGAAGACTGGTCGTTCGTGTACATGGACGACCTCACCCAGCATCTTAGACTACCAACCAAGCCCTCGCAGATTGCTGGAGACCTCCTTGCCGTAGGCGATGTTGATTATGGCTTGCCCGAAGAGCTTGAAATCCCTAATCCAACAGATGACAACCGAACCAGAACCCAACCGACAGCGTTCTGGGCTGCATTGGAGAATACGGGACAGGAAGCCATGGAAATCACCCTGCTCCACCAACAGAAAGGGTTAGGCAAACTAACTCACCTAACGGGAAAAGAGCCCACTTCTCCCCGACTTTTAGAATCCATTCCTCGCCAAGCCTATATCCATCTTGCTACACACGGATTTTTTGAACCCGAGTGGTTGCCAAGCCAAGAAGACCGGCTTGAGTTTAAAGAAAACGGGGAAGCGCTCTTGGAAGTACGAAGGAAGGCTGTCAACCTTATGCCCGGATACCTTTCGGGGCTGGTCATGACCGGAGCCAACTTGAGTGCACCATTGGGCTCTCTGGACTCGTACCTGTCTGCTGAAGAATTGGCTCTATCTGATTTGAGTCAGTGTCGACTTGCCGTTCTTTCTGCTTGTGAAACTTCCTTGGGTTCAGAGAAACAAGGGGAAGGCCTCATGAGTCTCCGCCGCTCCTTCCACCTCGCCGGGGCAGAAACGGTTGTATCCTCCCTCTGGCAGGTAAAAGATGAAAGCACTCGCGAACTGATGACTGCTTTTTATCGTGGCATGTGGGAGGGTGGTCTTTCACGTAGCGACGCCCTCACCCGAGCGCGCCGAAAGCTCATCAAGAACCTCCGTCGCCGTGGAGTGGACAGTCCAAAATCGTGGGGTCCCTTTATCCTCAGTGGCGATTGGCGCTAATTATTCAGTTTCCAGAATAAAACGATATTCGGTTGTGTCCGCAAAGTCATGAAGCTCACGAGTCTCCCCCGTTTTTTGCCACCCGCATTTTGAATAAAACGCATGAGCACGGTGAAAACGAGTATCTGTCCAAAGCTCTAAGGAACAACCTTTTTCTTTTGCAAAGTTCACGACAATGACTTGCAGTTTTTGTGCCCAAAGCCTGCCTCGAAGCTCTTTGACTAGGTACATTTTCTTGAGTTCGACGGTTTCACCAGTCTTGGTCGCAGCAACACAACCACACACTTTCCCTTCGGCCTCGAGGACCCAAAAACCGTCGAAGGAACTTGCCGGTGTCCGCAGTTCAGGTTCTTCCTCGTCCACCAACAAGACAACATTGGGAGGATACTCTGAGTAGCAAGCTGCGATAAGCGCAATAATCCCCGCACTATCTTCGTTCGAAGCCGGGCGAATGAAGGGCTCTTGACTCATCCAGCCGAAGACGGATGCCAAACGGTCTTCATCTCCACAAAGGATTCAATCCAGTAGGGAGACTCGCAAAGGCGATTGTCATACCACTCTGCTCCAGAGGTCAAGCGCACATGAACTCTTTTAATATTCTCGGCGGCACCCAATTCCAACACGGTACGTTCTTCGGCGCCACAACCGGCGGCGTGAATGCCATCCAAGTCACGGTAGCCCGCCATGACCTCCAAGAGCTCGGAGCGAATCCCGGTCAAGAGGTTCAAAACCCCAGCAGGGACGTCGGAGGTCGCACACACTTCACCCAAAAAGGACGTTAGGAGCGGATGAGCTTCAGACCCCAAGGCGACCACAGTGTTTCCCGAACAAAGGACTGGTGCAACAAGGGAAATGAGCCCTAAAAGGGGCTCTTCATTTGGAGCCACAACCCCTACAACTCCCATGGATTCAGGCGTCGTGAAGTTGTAGTAAGGGCCCGCAACAGGATTGCTATTCCCAAGAACCTGAGAGAATTTATCTGCCCAGCCGGCATAAGCCACAAGCCGATCACAACTCCGCTCCACTTCCCGACGGGCGCGGCGAAGCCCCCCTGGAACCGTAGCAGTGAGCAAGGAGGCCGCTTCCTCACCCTTTCCTTCCAGCATCTCTGCCATTCGATAGAGGATTTGCCCGCGATTAAAAGCCGTACGGCGGGACCAAGCATCTGCGGCCTTGCGAGCTGCAACGACCGAATTTCTCAGATCTTTGCGGGATGCACGGCAAATGTGCGCAGAGGGATTTCCGCTTCGATCATGAACAAGAAGGGAGCGCCCAGATTCTGTACGGGGGAATGCCCCGCCAATGTAGAGCTTCCAGGTTTTGAGTACAGGGAGTCTTTCAGCCATCACACAAGCTCCAGGTAAGCACGAAGTCCTTGGCGTCCGCCTTCACGGCCGAAGCCCGATTCTTTGAATCCGCCAAAGGGGGATGTGGCATCAAAGCGGTTGTAGGTATTGCACCAAACCACTCCCGCCTTCAACCGAGCAGCCATTTCAAAAATCTTGGCACCTTTGTCGGTCCAAATGCCAGCAGCTAGCCCGTATGGGGTGTTGTTCGCTCTTTTGAGAGCTTCTTCTGGTGTACGAAAACTCATAACCGCTAACACGGGGCCAAAAATTTCTTCTTGAGCAATCGTATGGGAGGGTTGCACGCCGGTAAAGAAACTTGGGCGACACCAGTACCCCTTTGAAGGGAGCTTCCCATTGGACACTTGGCAATGCCTCGCGCCCTCTTCCTTCGCAGTACGAATGTAGGAGCGAATCGTGTTCAGCTGGCCTTTAGAGTTAATCGCACCGACGTCTGTGTTCTTATCCATCGGGTCTCCAACCCGCAGAGACTTCAAGCGAATCTCTAATTTTGTAGTCACCTCTTCAAGAATGCTTTCTTGAACAAACAATCGGGAGCCTGCACAGCAAACATGGCCTTGATTGAAGTAAATACCATTGATGATGCCTTCCACGGCCTGGTCAATCGCTGCATCAGAAAAAATGATGTTGGGAGATTTTCCACCCAACTCGAGAGTCAACCGCTTCCCCGTACCCGCCACGGTTTTCGCCAAAATTTTCCCAACATCGGTAGAGCCGGTAAAGGCTAGTTTTTGGATGCCCGGGTGCGCGGCGAGAGATGCACCAGTTTCTCCAGCTCCTGTCAGAATATTGACCACTCCCCGTGGCAAGCCAACTTCTTGAAAAACTTCGGCCAATCGAAGGGCGGTTAGAGGAGTTGTCTCCGCTGGCTTCAGAACCACTGTGTTTCCGCAAGCCAAGGCAGGAGCAATTTTCCAAGCCGCCATCAGTAATGGGAAATTCCAGGGAATGATTTGGCCGCACACCCCAACCGGTCCCGCACTGCGACCGGGGAAGGCGTAATCCAACTTGTCCGCCCAACCCGCATGGTAAAAGAAATGTTTTGCCGCCTCTGGAATATCAACGTCCCTGGATTCCTTGATGGGCTTTCCTCCATCTTTTGTTTCCAAGATTGCAAATTCTCGTGCACGTTCTTGAAGTCGGCGAGCTATGCGGAACAAATACTTACCGCGCTCTTTAGCTGGCAATCGTTTCCATTTCGGAAGCGCAGCTCGCGCAGATTTAACGGCATCATCTACATCCTGGGAAGTCCCCACTGCGAATTGAGCCAACGGTTTTTCGGTTGCAGGGTTCAGCGTGGTCATCAGCCCCCCATCGGAAGCAGGCCGATAGTCGCCGTCAATGAAGAGGCCGTATTCCGATGCAATCGCGCAAGGAGCCGATTCAGGTGCCTCGGCGTACTTCCACGCGTCAGAGAATTTTAATTTCTTTGCCATCAGGATTCTGTGATGTCGTAATGAGCGGCGTATTCGCCATCTCGTTGTTTTCGAAGTTGCCACAAGATGTCGTTCAGGAGGCTCGATGCTCCAAACCGAAACCACTCGGGGCTCAACCAGGCATCACCGAGAGTTTCTTTTAACATCACCAAATAATGGAGCGCTTGCTTGGCAGTACGAATACCCCCAGCCGGTTTCATCCCCACCATTTTCCCCGTTGCGAGGTAATGGTCACGGATGGCTTCAAGCATGACAAGGGTGACTCCCATCGTGGCGGCTGGAGCCATTTTCCCGGTACTCGTTTTGATGAAGTGCGCGCCGGCCGTCATGGCAAGGTCACTGGCATGCCGGACATGGTCGTATGTTTCTAATTCGCCCGTTTCCAGAATAACTTTGAGGTGGGCCGAACCACAGGCCTCCAAAACGGAAGCAATTTCATCTCCCACAAGGTTAAAATTGCCGGCCAAAAAAGCACCGCGGCTAATCACCATGTCGATTTCATTTGCGCCGGCATCGACCGCCTCACGTACATCAGAAAGCCTAGTTTCCAAACAAGATTGGCCACTGGGAAAAGACGTCGCAACACTCGCAATCCGAACACCTGAATCGCCCAAAGCTTCTTTGGCAATTCCAACCATTCTGGGGTAAACGCATACCGCAGCAACGGTAGGCAAGTCTTCGAAACTGGTATCTGGATGGATTGCCTTCAAGCAAATGGAGCGTACTTTTTCAGGCGAGTCAGCACCTTCCAAAGTAGTGAGGTCTGTCATTGACAAGGCCAAGCGAAGGCCCGCAAGCTTTGTCTCTTTTTTGAGAGACCTTTTCGTGAAGGTGGCAGCGCGGGCATCAGCTCCAACGCGATCAATTTTTTGGGGGCTCATAGAAACGAGCATTATTGGGCATTCTTGGAATGGAGAATAAAGCCAGCCGACCCTCCTCCGGGGAGTTGACGCTGGAGGTTCAATTCCATCCGATGGATTAAGCCCGAGTCTAAAAGAATCTCCAATCGATTTGGGAGTTGCGGACCATTCACAGGGTCAACGGACACCCACTTCCCTTCAGGGCTCTTGTGACGAAAATCGGGAAGCAATGCTATCTGCGCAATTTCGGAAGAACGATCTTGGCTTGTCCCTGAAAATTGGAATCTCCTTGAAACCTGACATAGTTTGGAAGTCAAGCCCTTCACTTCGCATTGATGAGTCCATTCCTTTCCGGGCTTCACTTCCCCAATTGGCCGGGGACAACTCAAGGCGAATTGAAGAGCGCAGTCCGCTCTCGACAAGCCACCTACGCCAAAAAACTGGATTAGCGCCGCCGGAGTTTCATCGCCGAGTTGAGAAAGGGCAATCCCTACCTTTTCGTGCAAGTTATCAATACCGGTCATTCCGGTAATTCGGCCATCGGGATGAAGAGTAAACCGGAGTTTGGCTCCACGCAATCCAGCCGACCAGGCGTAGAGCAAATCACGGCAAGCTTCCCCGGCAACACTGCCAAGTTCTGGAGCTTTTTCACCGGTCAGATGGAACTTTCCTTGAAACCACTCGTAGCGGCAATGATCAGATTCCAAGCGCAAGAGCCAGTCCACAAAACGCCCTTCCACATCGAAGGCGCCGTCCGTCATACTCATACACCGAAGGCGAAGTTTGTAGTCAAAAACCCAACGACTTAGCGAGCCATCTGGATGACGAACAGCACTTTCGAACTGAACATTTTGGCGCCAAATTTGCCCGGGCTCAACTCGAACCTCAAGTTGGCTGGTCTCTACGCTACCCCCCGCAGTTTGTGCAGGCAGGGGAACCCAAGAAAGGGCCGCAAACAAAAGAAGAGTGGACATCATGGCGAGCGGGATTAGTGGAGCATCCTAGCGTGGCCGAAAGCCGCAGGGATGCAATCGGGCCTCCTCGCAAAACAAAAGATAGGCCTTCCCTTGTTCAAGGTGGACAAGTGCTCGTTGCCCCCACTGTTTGCCAAGGGCGGCGACGGCATCGGATGTCTGGTTAAATAGAACAAAACCATCTTCTTTCCAAGAGGGTTCAACTCCAGGCAGGGAACTCCCCCACGCAGGCCCCCACGGGACTCCCTCAGCGACCAGCTGGCGCAACAGTCTGGCGTTAGCCGCACGATTCCAGGGAAGTGGGCGCTCTTCGGACATCGGATTCCAGGCTGAAATCAGAGTCAAAGACCCATCCAAGTCATGAACGGGTCCATCGGCCTCCAGGCTAAAGCGCAACCAATTCGGCCCGTGCGCGAAGGCGTAGAGTGAAGACTGATAAACAGCAAGCCAATCGGTTTCATTTTCCATCGTTCAACAAGCATAAATGTTCCCCGGTTTCGTATCCTGTTGCCATGGTTGTAAAGCTCGCATCCGGCCATCCGTTGGTCCAACACAAAATCAGTCGCCTGCGTGAGGCGAAAACTCTACCGGAGGAGTTCCGGAGGCTCACAAAAGAACTTTCCCTTCTCCTTGGAGTCGAGGCGACGCAAGATTTAAGCACCGAAGAATTCGAAGTCACAACTCCGCTGACGACTTGCCCTGCTCATCGGATTTCACGAAGTTTGGCGTTGGTGCCTATCCTACGGGCAGGCTTAGGAATGCTTGAGGGCCTTTCCGACCTCATTCCTGAAGCGGAAATCTGGCATTTGGGTCTTTACCGCGATGAAGAAAGTTTGCAACCGGTTGAATATTACAACAAGCTTCCTCCAGGAGCCGCCACCAAATGTGCGTTCCTCCTCGACCCCATGCTGGCCACTGGCGGTTCAGCCATTGCTGCGGTGGATGTCTTAAAAAAATGGGGTTGCTCGGACATACGTTTCTTGGGAATCTTGGGAGCACCCGAAGGAGTGAAGGCCTTAGAAGAAGCTCATCCCGACGTTGAGATTCACTTGTGCGCTTTAGATTCTCATTTAAATGAACTTGGCTATATCGTTCCAGGCTTAGGCGACGCTGGCGATCGCCAATTCAACACACTCCCCCGCCCTGAATGACTCAACCTCTGGCCTTCCACCCTGGAACAAGCTTCGACTCCGAAGAGCAGGAGACTCTCCGTAGTATCGCCACTCTTTTAGAAGAAAGTTCCAGCCCCGAAAGCCAAACCCTCTTAAAGTCCCTCACTGAGAACGTTGAACGTGTGGGCGGACTGGCCCATGCACTTGCTGCCTTTCCCCCAATTTTTGGGGAGCAAGAACTTGGCGCCAGAATTCGCGGCCGAGATTCCTTGGTGGACCTCCTCACGCACGCAGACGACACGAGCATTGAGCTCTTCCTTCCAACTCGAGCCATTGTTGGGCGTTCCCTAGTGATGGCCGAGCTCAACACTTGGCGTTTGGCTTTCTATCTTCTTCTTGAACTCTCCCCGAAGGTGCACCCCCTTTCTGAAAAGGTGGAGTATTGGATGTACAGCTGTATTTACACACGCCTCGCTGAGGATGTTCTCCAGTCCATTGCAATGGACACAGACACGGAACGCCGAATTCGGGTTGCAGCCGTGGATTATTTATCCCGATTCTGGGAATCTCGGCACCTTTATGGGGCTCGCCATTTTTTCCCTCTACTGTCGGCCACCTGGGCCGCTCGGCGGAGGATTCGGGTGAGCGTTGGCACCCTCCTTGGAGTTTCAGAAATCATGCGCCTCCTCCAATCCGGTTGCGACCCAGAATTCGTAGACTACTTTTCTAGACCACATTTGGATGACGATGAGCATCAAGCCTTCCAAGAATTTCTGATTGGAGTTTCGACAGAGAAAATTCAATCCATTGCTCAACTGATGGAGGACTCGGGCACTTTCTCCCTGACTCCCGAAGAAGCAGGAGTCAACGATGAACTCGGAAAAGATAGTGGTCAAACGCACGAGTGCGTTCGTTTCTATCAATTTTTCAGAAGCCGATATCTGCAAGCGTCAGCTCGGAAATTAAAAGATTTGCCCGGCCCGAAAAAAACTGCGGAAGAGTATGTCATGACTTACTTTCTTGACCGTGAAGCAACGGTCTAAGGCGTGAAACCCGACCTTCAAGGCCGACGAATCCTTATCACAGGTGGTGCAGGCTTTATTGGCAGCAATCTTGCCCTCCATGCTCTTATGGCCGGAGCCGAAAGTGTCGTTGTTTACGACTCCCTAACTTATGCGGCGTGCCCCGAGACTCTTCCTCCTCTCCTAGAAAACTCAAGTTTCAAACTCATCCAGGCAGACATTGCTGACGAAGCCTCATTCCTCCACTGTCTTCAAACTGAAAACCCTGACCGCGTGTTTCACTTGGCCGCAGAATCCCATGTGGATCGTTCACTCGACAACCTCACGCCATTTTTGCGGACCAACATTGAAGGGACTCGAGCCGTGCTCGACGCCCTGCACACTTGGCTGAAGGATTCCCCACCGCATGATTTTCTCTTGCTCCACTCTTCAACAGACGAAGTCTTCGGAGCCCTTGGAGGGGATGGTTTTTTTTCTGAGGACTCCCTCCCCGAACCTCGAAACCCGTACTCCACGACAAAGGCAGCGGCTGACATCCTCGTTGAAACATGGGCTCAATGCTTTGCGGTGCCCTCCCTCATAAGCCACTCTGGAAACAACTATGGCCCTTTTCAATTTCCGGAGAAACTAATCCCTCTCATGGTTCAGAAAGCTCTTCGGGATGAACCGCTCCCAGTTTTTGGCAATGGAGCGCAAGTTCGAGATTGGATTCATGTCCAGGACCATGTCACTGCGTTGGCTGCACTTGCCGAACGAGGGAAGCCGAGAAATCGTTACTGCATCTCATCGGAAAATGTGTGCACAAATCTCGAGGTTGTCAAAGCAGTTCTTTCGTGTATTCCAAGTAGCCAGTCCTCAATCAGCTTTGTCACGGACCGACCTGGTCATGATTTCCGATACGCCTCTTCTGGGGCCAAGCTTCGTAAAGAAACGGGCTGGTTACCTCAAATGACTTCTTTCAAGCAGGGGATCAAGGAAACCGTAAATTGGTATTTGGACCATTCGAGTTGGGTTCAATCTGCAGAAATGCAAAGCGGCTATCGGGGGGAAAGGCTTGGCTTGACCAATACACAACTACCTGAAGGGGCATGAAGGGGGTCCTTCTAGCCGGTGGGCGGGGAACACGACTCCAAGAAATCACAAAGGGGAAGAACAAGCACCTCCTCCCTATTCAAGGAGGAGCCATGTTTCTTTATGGCTTGCGCCTTTTAGTCCGCTCTGGGATTTCAGACCTCTCTGTAGTCGTCAATCCAAATGAAGAGGTTCTTTTTCGAAAGGAACTAATGGGGACCGAATTGGAGAACAATAACATCCGCTTTGTAACTCAATACGACCCGTCAGGCATTCCCCATGGCCTAAGCCTCTGCTTGGGTGAAACGGAGCAAGAGCCCTGCGTGCTCCTATTGGGGGACAATTTCTTTGAAGATGATTTATCTGCTTTTATTCGCGCTTGGAATCCGCGAATCCAGCCAGCCCACATCTTCCTTAAACAAGTCCCCGACTGCTCCCCCTTTGGCGTCGCCTACCTAATAGAGGGTCGGGTTACTTCCTTATGTGAAAAACCGCAATCCAGAGACCCTGGGCTGGCGGTGACCGGTTGCTATCTTCTAGATTCAAGTGCCATGGAAAGAATTCCGCTCCTGAAGCCATCCCGTAGAGGTGAAACTGAAGTTTTGGATCTTTTAAACCTCTATCTGAAGGAGAAGGGTCTTTATCACCAGATTCTTCCTGGGCGCTGGGCGGATGCTGGAACCCCGAAAGGGCTCAATTCCGCTCAAAAACTCTGCGAGGGCTCAAACTAGTTTTTTTTTTATTTAGGAGGATTTAGGCTGATTTTTGAAGGAAAATTAGGATATTCCATTGGGAACTCCCCCAGGAAACACCGCAACCCTCTTATTTACAGTATCTTAGGTGGCCACCGCGCTTGACGGCCTATCTACATTTTAGGTTCCAGTACTTTTGCGGATTCGGCACAATTGCTCGAGTTTTTTTAGAAATCGCAATTTTTTTTCCAGTCAGAGTAGCAATTTATCCGATTCTGGAATATTGTTGGTGTAAGGAGAGCCGGTGGAAACCCCGGTTCGGCCCCCCCTCGGTGGGGGAACGGTAATCTCCTTTCCCCCATCCTCATTCCTTAAGCACTAAAAGAGAAAAAATACTCATGTTGCGTAACATCCTCACAGGCGTAGCCGTCGTCGCACTTTGTGCTGGCGCCGCTGCCCAAAACCAAGCTAACTTCCACAGCAAAGCAAACACCCCAGTCAAGTACTTGGGTGAGTACAAAATGGCCACAGGAGAGTGGTCCTTGTCAAGCCGCGCTGGCACTCGCGTTCTGTATAACTGCACCACTTGGGGCAACTACTTTGCGACCGTGGGTAACTCCTCTACAACCTCTGCTGACCAGCTCTGGATCGATGAAGGTCATGTGCAGGATTCAAATGCATCTGGTGTTGACCAGGTCAATGGATTTGACTTCGCATACTGCTCCTACGATTTGGACCCAACTGGAAACTCCGGTGCGATCCTCATCAACTTCTACGATGACTATGTCCCTTGCACATCTCCTGCTGCTGCAACTTGCGCATACACCATCACTGGTCTGCCTCTCGGCTCCAACGGTAACCTCGCATGTTGGGGTGTTGGAATGGACCTAGAAGGTGGAGCTGAGTGCTCGACTGATACTTCTGCAATGTTCCGTACCCACGACGCCGCTGGTGCCGCCCGCTACTTTGGCTGGGCATTTGGTTCCAACCCTGGCATGTCTGGCATGAACGATACTGGATCAATCTTGGATCTTCCATGTGCGAATCCTGTTTCTGGTGCTGGTTGTGGTTCTGGTAACGAAAACTTCTTCTGGTGGGAAGATCCTACCGCTGCATGGAGTGGTTGTTACTGGTTTGGTGGAGTTCCTTACGGCTCCTTCAGCATGAAGATGTACGGTCCTTCCACCGGTACTGCCGCTTACGGTCACGCCAACAACACTTTGGCTTTCTCTACTAGCGACTACGCTCCTGGCTCAAACGTAACCTTCAACGTTTCTGGTCACAGCACATCCAACACAGTTTCCATGGTTGTCAGCGCTGGCACTTGGAGCTACACACTGCCTGGTGCAGAGCTTGTAGTTTCTTACCCATGGCTCGTTGATTTCGCAATGGACGCCGCTACTGGTTCCTTGACCCTTACTGTTCCTGGAAGTGCACCTCCTGCTGTGTACGCTCAGGTAATTGAAACTGCTGGAGCATTAAAGCCTTCTAACTTGGTTGCAATGTCCAACGGTGTAATGTTGATGGGCTGATTTAAATCAGCTTTTCGTAAAGAACCCCGCTGCTTCGGTAGCGGGGTTCTTCTTTTATACTCTCCAAATGAAACCTGCTGCTCATAGCCCCCTCCTCCTCATCCCTTTCCTCTTAGGCCTTGCTTGCGCTCTAATAGAGGGCCGACAAGAGGAGGCTTTTTCTATCCTGGACTCCTATCGTCACCTTGGGGATTCAGAAACGCCGGAGTGGACAGAAGCAGATCCGAAACCTACCCCAGCACCACTGGAAATTTCTTTTGAAGCATCACGGCGCAATTCCACCGAATGGACACTCCGCCTCAAACATCGCCACGTGGACAATGACTGGGTCATTTCAATCAACGGCGACGAGGTCGCTCATCTGAATCGTGGCGCAGAGCTCAAGGAAAACTTTTACCCAATTCCGCCAAAGACAATTCGCAAGGGGAAGAATCAATTCAAACTCCAATGCAATACCACAACAGATGACATCACTATTGGCGAAGTCCAAGTCATTCCCCAATCTTTTCGAGAGTTAAAACGACTTGGCACCCTCAAACTAGAGGTCCGAAATCTAGAAACAAAGAAGCAGATTCCTGCAAGAGTGACCATCCTAGACAAAGAAGGCAATCTTCCTCCCCTTTACTATTCCATGCCTGCGCTGACCCCCACAAGGAATGGAATTGTTTACCCCCCATTTGGAACTTGTTCCGTGGAAATCCCTGAAGGGGAATATGAAGTGTGGGCAAGCCATGGGACTGAGTGGGGCGTTAACTCTCAAACCGTGACGGTTCACTTTGCAAAAGAAGCTTCAGCATCTCTCGCAATATCGAAGGAGGTTGACACCACTGGCTTTGTCGCAACCGACACACACATTCATACTCTGACCTACTCCGGCCACGGAGACTCAAGCGTCGAGGAAAGGCAAGTCACTCTTGCCGCAGAAGGTATTGAGCTTCCAGTCGCAACCGATCACAACCACAACACAGACTATGCGCCTTTCCAGGAAGAACTTGGGTACACGAATTGGTTTACACCCGTCGTGGGAAATGAAGTGACTACTCCCATTGGTCATTTCAACGCCTTTCCGCTCAACTCCAAAGACTCCGTCCCTCCGCACAAAAATTTTGCGACTGAGAAGCCAGAGGATTGGAGCAATCTCATTCATGGCATCCGAGAGAAAGGTGCAAAGGCAATCATTCTGAATCATCCACGCTGGCCCTCTGCCGAAAAGGGCCCATTTGGAAAGCTCGCTTTGGACAAAAAGACCGGAAGTCGGCTTGGAGAGACCCCCTTTCTTTTTGATGCGATTGAATTGATTAATAGCACGACCCCCCAAACTCCTGTAGAGGCAATACTCCAAGACTGGTTTGCTCTCCTCAACCACGGGGACTGGATTATGGCCGTTGGTTCTTCGGACTCCCACACCGTGGGCGACCGAGTCGGTGAGGGCCGAACCTATGTCGAATGCGAAGACAGAAACCCTGCACGTATTCCCATCCAAAAGGCTGCCTCCGCTCTGGCGAATGGCTACTCCAGTGTGAGCCTTGGTCTTTACTTGGAAGCTCTACAGAATGGGAAGCCCATGATGGGAAGACGCATGAAGGCGAAAAATGGAAAGGTCAGCCTGCAGGCCAGACTTGCCTGTGCTTCCTGGGCAAGCCCTGAGAAACTGACCGCTTACATAAACGGAAAGCTTGCTTCAGAAATTCAGTTACCCCCTCTCGATGCAGCCCCGTTTGATTCCACCTTTCAGTTTGACTTGAATGTTCCAGAACATGACTCTTGGGTGGTCTTCACTGCATGGGCACCTAACCCAACCGGTGGCTTTCATCAAAGCTTGATGCCATCCCTTTGGGCTATGACCAATCCTATCCAAGTTGATGGAGACCGAGACGGGCGTTGGCTTTCTCCAAGGGACACAGCAAAAGCCATCCTAAAGAAAGGGAAAAAACGAGTCAAAGTTCTCATTGACCTTCTCAATGATTCCGATTTGGCCGTGAGCATCCAGCTTTACAGTCTTCTTGCGAAGGAGGATGCACGGCTTTTGGAAGAGCTCGCCGCCCAGAATGCTCCCTGGGAAGAGCATCTTTTGCCAATTCTGGAAGCCGTTTCCGGTTAAGCCAAAAACATGCTCCTTCCTGTTTTTTGCGCCCTACTCACTCAACAAACAGCTTGGGTCGGGCATACTTCGCTTGGGCCAATCAAACTGGACGAAGCAACAAGATTTGGATTTCAAACCAAGCCCCTCTCGGCACGGTCGTTCTCACAGACGACTTGCGCTTGGTTCTCCGCAGTTAGAATCAAACGATGAACCATCTAGGTCTTCCCCTGCGCCAAGCCTGGAGATTCCTTCTCCTCAGCGGCATCGCAACTCTGTTGGTGCAATTCTTGCATCCCAATAGCCTGGAATTGTCCAGGAATTACTTCGAGGGTAGCTCAACTGCTCAAACGGGAGACGGCCTCCCTGAACACGAGTTTCAGTCTGTTTCCCTGGCGGATGCCAAAGATTGGTGGTCATACCGAGAGGACGCCCTTGGTGGGATTTACATCGTCGACGCCCGCAGGAGCTCAACCTTTGAATCCGGCCACTTGCCCGGCGCTTGGAATTTAGATCATTATGCGAATCCAAATACCTGGCCTGAGGGAATTGTGACTCGCCTCCGAGAAGCCAGCATGGTTGTGGTCTATTGCAATGGCGGTGACTGCGAAGACAGCATTCTTTTGGCGCATGACCTGGTGTACCGCCACCAAGTCCCCCCAGAGATTATTGGTGTTTTCGAAACAGGCTTTGAAGCTTGGCGAAAGGCTGGCTTCCCCATTGAACCATGAGCGAATTAACTCCAGCCACTGAACCCGCACCTGGAAGTCGAGCTCGTGCAGGCCTTCGACGCCTGACCGCTCTTGCCCTAGGCTTAGCCATGATTTATTTCGGCTCTAAGAAGCTTGGGGACCCAGCAGGATTCCTAAAAGCCATTCACGAATACGACTCCCTAGCCAATCTTCATTTCGCTTTTCTAAATATCCTTGCGACTTGGATTCCCATCCTAGAAATCACGGGGGGAATCCTATTGTTTCTTGGCATCCTTCGCCGAGGAGCCGCATTGGTTCTCCTGCTCATCTTGCTCGGCTTCACGACGGCAGTGCTGTTTCAAACACTCTATTTGCAGGAAACTTTGGGGAAAAGCTTCTGTGACATCGCTTTTGATTGTGGCTGCGGGACTGGAGTCGTCCACGCCTGCACTAAGCTCCTTCAAAACACGCTCATGATTCTTGCCTGCGCCTGGATTGCATGGACCCCAGAACCTCAAAAGGTGCGATGACCAGTACGCGAGAGTCTTCGATTCAATCTAAGGATGGAACAAACCTTCAAGTCTATGACTGGATTCCGGAAACCGAACCGCAAGGCCAAATCCTTTGGGTGCATGGATTGGGAGAACACATGGCCCGTCACGAATGGAGTGCAGAGAAACTGAAAGAGCAAGGCTGGCGCGTGTCTGGGTGTGACCTTCGAGGACATGGTCAATCGGGAGGCAAAAGAGGACATGTCAATGCATGGTCCGAGTATTTAGAAGACCTCGATGCTCTTGCCAGCTCCCTTGACCAAGACTTTATTCTTCTAGGTCACTCCATGGGTGGACTCATCGCCCTGGATTGGGTACGTGCTGGTCAAAATGTAAGCGCAGTTGTCCTTTCTTCTCCCCTCCTGGGCGTTGCCGTTGAAGCCCCTGCCTGGAAATTGACCGCTGGGCGATTGCTCTCCAATATTCTTCCAAAACTATCCATGAACAATGAGCTTGCGCCTGAACTCATTTGTTCTGATAAAAAGGTCGTAGAGGCCTACAAGGCGGACCCCCTTGTCTTTGACACGATTACTTCACGGTGGTTTACAGAAATGTCAGCAGCCATGAACCGCGTTCAGAACCATTCATTCCCAAGGGACATGCCCCTATTCCTGAATCTTGGTCAGAAAGACCAAGTGGTCTCCAATGAAGAAGCCCAAACGTTTTTCGACAGCTGGGACGGACCAAAGGATTTAAAGGTTTGGCCCAAATGCTTCCATGAAACCCTGAACGAGCCTATCCGTGATGAAATCCTTCAAAATCTATCATCGTGGCTCAACGATTTAGCTTAAGCAAATCCTGAAAGATGCCGGGGAACTCCTCCCCAAGGGTCAACAAATAAGCGTTCACTTCATTTTCCTCTCCTGAACGGCTTAGCCAAAGCAGAGCACTATATTCACCCTTCTCGGACATAACTTTTTGAAGAGCGCCTTGAGCGGAAGGAGGATGTTGAGTCCCTACGGCGGCGCGCACTTGGGCAATCATGGCTTCATCTCGATCGCTTTCTTCTTCGGCCCACTCTCCTCGAATCAAAAGCGGCATCTCTGGATTCCATGCCCGCTGAAGCTCTTTTTTTACCAGTTCAAGTTCCTTCTGAACTCCGTAAGCCCCAAATGCAGAGACATCATCAATCACGAACAATTGAGGACCTCGCCAATCGATGGGTCGGTTTTGATTTGAAAGATGGCCAGTTTCAACTTTTCCCCAACGGAGATTCTGAGCTCCAGGAAGGGCCTTGTCCTTTTGCTGCGAAATAGGGTCAGAATCCCCCATCTCCACGGAAACAAAGTCCTTCAAATCCGAAATGGCATCGCGAATTGCCAGCTTGGGCATATATCCCGTTACATAAAGAAAAACTAACACCCATCCAATTATTTTGATGGGACGACGGTTGAGTCCTTTCCCCTTCGAGTCTTCTGAATTCGCTTGCTTCTCCATCCTTTGAATCGAGGGCCCTTCATGGCGCAAAGGTCTGAACTCCCTAAGAGGTGGTGGAGTCGAAGGAAGAAGGTCGGGAGAATCCCCTCCCATTGAAGGAAGATCAGCGGGCTTCAATGCAAAGGGGTCTTGGGCTTCAATCACCTTGTGTAAATCCAAGAGCATTTCCCTTGCAGAGGAATACCGGCCATGGAGTTCAGCCATCGAGCGGCGAATCACCCATTGAAGAGCTTCGGGACAGTGCTTCTTCACTTGACTGAGGCCACCGTGGGCGGGGAAGCTACCTTCAACGACCGAAAACAACACTGCGCCTGCTCCGTAAATATCAAAACGCACAGCATCCACTTCATTCACTTTGGTGCCTTGCATGGACATCCGAACCAGCTCAGGGTCTCGGAAATACTCAGTCCCATGGGTAGTCAAAGTAGCAGAGGAGGCAAGAGGTGTGACCAACCCTAAGTCCACCAAGTAAGCACGGTCTTTACAGACAACTAAGTTCTCGGGCTTGACGTCTTTATGCCAGAGCCCTCCTTGGTGAAAACGCTCCAATCCAAAAAGAAGGTCTGAAACGTATTGAAGGAGTTGGCGAAGTTGTGGTGTTGGCAAACCTTCTGAACCTGCTGCCGAGTGCAATCTCTTCGTGACAACAGAGAGGTTGTCGCCGGGAACGTAAGGCATCGAATACCAGAATCGATGTTCGTCAATCCCGTGCTCCAAGACAAAACCAAGGCGCTTGGCGGCCTCAAGGGCTCGGTTCTCTCGCATGATTTGGGGAAGAGTCGGCCCTCCTGATAAAGCAAATGATTTCAAAACTACTTTCTTCACGGCAGGGAAACCGGCTGCTAGAAGATGAGCGCACTTCGCTGGACTGGGCTTGGCAATAAAGAGTTCCGCACCAGAACCCCCACCCGGAAGTGTTCCTACAATTTCATAATCCTCAAAAGCACTTTGGGCAGCCGAGGCCTGAAGGTCTGGAGGAGGCGCTGAAGCGGCTTCCTCTTGGATTCTTTTCATCGGCTCTGCCCCAAAGACCTGAAGGAGATTTCCCAAAGCGAGGTTCCAGATGCAGGAAAGCGCTCCCTGAATCTCAACTCCCAACGCCCGACCAAAATGACGGCTACGTGAGCCATTCAGGAGACACAAATTGAGAAGGATTAAAAAGAGCAGTCCAATGGATGTGATTCCATGCCCAATGAATCGGAATACATCGCGCACCATGCGAAAGATAAAACCAAATAAACGGCCAATCACGAAGAATACTAGCTCCACAACCTTCGCGGCGAACAATAGAGCGAAAGCCCCGCCGACAAGGACGAGAATGAAACCGGTGATGGACATTCCAAACATATTGACTGAGAGGGTTAGAGTGAATCTTCTTGCGCTCTTCTTCGGAAAGTCTCCTGTCGCCGCATGACTTCAGAAAGGGATTCGTCAAAGAGTGCGTCAGCTACCTTCTTGGGATTTGAGTCGAGTCCCTTTCGCGAAGCTTCTTGAGATTCTTCGGGGGTGAAGGAAAAAGTGCCCACCGTTTCTTCCAACCGCATCCTCACTTTGTCCCTCACCTTTGCCAACCGTCGGCTCACCGTGGGTTCGCTCAGTCCAAGGGAAGCAGCAACCTCTTTCCCGCTCTGAGCATCCAAAACTCGAAGTCGAAATATTTGAAAATCCATGAACTCAGTTTCTCGCTCAACCTTCCGCACTGCGGCCTCTACTTTAGAACGGAAAATTGCGGCTTCATATTCTTGATCAGGGCTAGGTCCGTCGGCTGGACCACTCCAAGATTCCTCCAGAGTTGTCGTTCTCTTTCCCCCTCCTCGCTTGAGGGCATTTCGACGATCTAGCTCATCTGTCATGGTGTGCTTGGCAATTGTGAGCAGCCACGTCGAAAAGCGAGCCCCTCGGCTGGGGTCATGCCGCTCAATGCACTCTGAAAGGGCCGCCAGAGTCTCCTGAGTGATGTCCTGGACAGTTTCCGGCCCAATCCACCCATTCCCCCAGCGTCCAATATGGGCCCTTAAAACGGGCCCAAAGGTCTCCCACAGCTCAAACCATGCATTGGGGTCATGGGTCTTCAGCCGACCGACAAAACGGGTCGTGAGATTGCTCAGCATGAGGACATTCTGCCTTCTTTACGCATGAAGAATCCCAACTATTCGCTCAAACCTGAAATCCCGAAGGACTCTTTCCCAAATAGAGAGCACACCGGGGCAATTCGTTCCGGCACCCCGGATTACGGAGAAACCCATGAAAACCCTATTTCGCATTTTTTTGCTGTCAGTCCTTGTCCTCACGGGCGCAGCCTTGCTGGCGGGCTCTGATCGCATTGGTGCCGCCGTCGAACAAGTGAAAACTCAAATCGGAAGCACAATTGACAAGAACATTGACGACCCAGTCGCTCTTCGCAGGCAACTTCGCAAGCTGGAGCACGAATACCCCGAAAGAATTTCTTCGGTTCGCGGTGATTTAGCCGAGCTTCAAAACCAGATTCACCAACTCGAACGGGACCAGAAAATCGCCGGACGTGTGATAGAACTCGCTCAAGCTGACTTTGATGGCTTCCAAGAACGCTTGGCCCCTCTTGATCAGGAAACAACGGCACGCCGAGCCAACCTCTCCTCCACCCATCGCTTAACTCCCGTTCATCAAAGTAGTAAAAATATTCGCTCTCGCATGGAGCAAGCGCAAAACACGGCAATCGCCTACATGCAACGCGCTCAAGACGCCGAAAGAGACTTGGGATACCTCCACCAACAGGAAGAGCGGATGTTGGACTTGCTTGCGCAGCTCGAGGGAGAGCATGCTCAGTTCCGTTCTCAATTGATGCAGTTGGATCGTCAGGTAGACTCAGTCGCACGGAACGAACGCCTCATTTCTCTGATGGAGAAACGGCAGAACACTCTTTCGGAATTGTCCCGATACGACGCAGGCTCATTAGACCAAGTCCAGGGGAAGTTGGACCAAATCCGAGTGCGCCAAGAAGCGGAACTTGAAATGCTTGCAAATGCGGAATACCAATCCTCATACGAAAACCGAGCGCGTTTCGACTTAGATACGGAATATGCTCCAAACTCATACTGAGCCCAACCCCTAATCCCATCAATGACCCGGCCCTAGGGCCGGGTCATTGCATTTCTGTCTGCTTCCCAGCAACCCAAGTGCTGACTGCTTCGACTTCAAGCAAGCTTGAAGAGGGCAGTTCAAAGATATCGCGATTCAAAATAGCCATGTCTGCCCAAAATCCAGGAGCCAGTTTCCCTAAGCAATCCCCCTCACCCGAAGCCATTGCACTGCCTTGAGTCATCATCTTTAATGCATACTCCAAACCGATTCCCTGTTCTGGAAACCATCCCCCTGGGTTCTTCCCATCGTTCGTTTCTCGAGTAATTGCAGTATGCAAATTTAGCCAAGGAGATGCTGGGGCGATTGGCCAATCCGTTCCGCCAGCCAAGGTCGCTCCAGCATCCTTCATTGTGGCCCATGGATAACTCCACCTTGCCCGCTCCTCCCCTAAAACATCTTCGAGCCAACGAGCGTCATCTGCCAAGTGAATTGGCTGAATGCAGGAAATAACTCCAAGCTCAGAAAAGCGAGGTAGGTCTTCTGGATGGATGTGTTGGGCGTGTTCAATCCGATATTGACCCGGTCCACATTCTTCAAAAACATCCAAGGCGTTTCGAACTGCCGCGTCACCGATAGCATGGACAAGGACCTTCAGATTGGCGGCATTACATTCCATCACCTGTCGCTTTAAGTTTTCTGAATTCGTAACAACCAAACCACGGTCACCAGGTGCATCGGTGTAATCTTGCAGCATCCAAGCGGTGTGAGACCCAAGCGAGCCATCTAAGAATATCTTAATCATGTCCCATTGGAGCCATTCATTGCCACAACCATGTTCATGAACATAGGCAACCAAGTCTGCGCGTTCATGGGCTGGAATCGCAACCCTAAGTCGTATTGGAAGCTCCCCTTTCTCACATGTTTCGCGCAATGTTGAAAGTTGCTCCATGGGCAACCACATATCATGCGCACCAGTGATGCCAAGAGAGGCCAAGTGTTTCGCGCCAGAAATGAAATCTTGTTTCAGCAATCCCCCTTCCCGTTTAGGAGGCTGAACAAGTTCCATCGCCGTGTCCTTCAAGATTCCAGTAGGCCGACCTTGGATATCTTTCACAATGCATCCGCCCGGAGGATCTGGCGTACTTTCATCAATCCCTGCCAACTCCATTGCAAGTTGGCTGACCAAAGCCATATGCCCATCCAAACGGGCTAGAAAAACTGGGCGCGGCGGCTCCAATCCTTCCAACCATTCCCATGTCGGCAATTCACCTCCCCACAAAGTGTGGTCCCAGCCGCGCCCTGTTAGCCAAGAACCTTCAGGAAGTGTTGCAGAAAAAGAAGCCAATCGCTTTTCAAATAACTCCTGGCTATTCACATCAGTCAATTGAACGGTCCGCAAAGCCTTCGCCCCTTCGGCAAGATGCAAATGGGAATCAATTATCCCAGGGATAGCGAGTTCCCCTTGGCCAATCTCAAGCACCTTCAACGAGCCCGGAAGCTGGGACTCAATCGAAGATAAGGCTCCCGAAGCAATGACTCGCCCTTTTTCAACCAGAATGGCCTCCACGAAAGGGCTCGCTTCTGCTCCAGTCCAAATTCGCCCCCCCGTAGTCTTCACTAACAAGTTGTCGTCCGGAGAGGTTCTATTCAACATGAATCCCCTCCAGCGTAGAATCTCCCCTTCGAGAATCCTTATTCTCCTTCAACATTAAATTAGTGCATCCATTCCTGAGCAATCCTCGTTGGAAGATCATTCCAGGCCTTTTGTTTGCCTGCCTGACCCCTTATATACCCTGGGTTAATGAACTGGAATCTGAGGCCCGTTTTACAGCCGCCATCGTAGTTCTAACGGCTTGGTGTTGGCTGACTTCGGCTCTTCCCATTCCAGTCGCCTCTCTACTTCCAGCCTTCCTTCTACCGGTTACAGGAGTTTTAAGTGCTCAAGATGTTGCCCCTCTTTATTTCCAGGACATCCTCTTGCTCTTCCTCGGTGGCTTTATTCTGGCACTTTCTCTAGAGCGACACCAACTACACAAGCGCTTTGCCTTAAGAGCCATTAATGTGTTCGGTGTTCAGCCTCGCAGAGTTGTTTTGGGATTCATGGTTGCAGCAGCGTGCTTAAGCATGTTCGTGAGCAACACAAGTACGGCACTTCTCCTTCTGCCGGTTGCCCTCGCTGTTTTAGAGGGTTGCTCAGAGCACAATCGGAAAATGTTGTCAGCACCACTTCTCCTTGGGATTGCATACGCATGTTCTATTGGAGGAGTTGCAACTCCTATTGGTACGGCACCGAATGCTGTTTTGCTCGGGCAAATGCTAGACCGATTCCCAGAAGCACCGGAAATTCCTTTTGGCACATGGATGATTGGTGCTCTTCCATTTGTCATTGTTTTCTTACTCTGTGCTTGGTTTGTCCTCGTTCGCATTGCTTGGAAACTTCCCAACCATTCTTTTCCAGGTTTAGTGGAACTCCAAGCGCAGCGAAAAACTCAAAGACCCCGCACAGTCAACCAAAATAGAGTCGCCCTCATCTTTGGTTCTGTGGCTTTTGCCTGGATTACTCGACAAGGTGCAGACTTTGGCTCCATAAGCATCCCAGGCTGGCAAAATCTTTTACCAGAACTCGCGTCGGATTCAATTTCAGATGCCACGGTAGCTTTGGGGGGTGTTTTCCTTCTCTTTCTTTTTCCCGCAACCGACGCTCCGCGCCTCATGGATTGGGAGGATTGTAAAAACATACCTTGGGGGGTTCTCCTTCTTTTAGGTGGGGGTTTTGCCTTGGCTAAAGCCTGCGAGACAAGCGGCCTTTCCGAAGCGGCAGGTGCAAGTCTTGGGTATTTCATTTCTTCTGCTAGCCCGCTCACAGCTATCTTCGTGGTTTCCCTCATCGTTGCTTTCCTTACGGAAATAACTTCGAACACAGCAACGATTAATTTGATGCTCCCCCTTCTCTTTTCGACATGTGTCGCTGCTGGAATTCATCCCATGCTTTTCGCAGTGCCTGCAACGATGGCTGTTTCTTGCGCTTTCATGCTGCCGGTGGCAACGCCACCCAATGCGATTCTCTTTGCTAGTGGTCAACTCCGCATTAGCCAAATGGCTCGAGCAGGCTTCCTCTTAAATATCTTGACTGCAATCCTGGTCACTCTCTTTGCCTACTACTGGACCCTCCCAACTTGGGGTTTTGATGTCAGCGAGGTTCCTGCTTGGGCCCAATAACCCGTTCGCGGAATCGTCGCCGACTCTCCCCAGGCTTCCCCTATTCTGAAAAAGGTCCTTCACCCTGCAACGCCGCGAGGTTGAGGAGGAGGGGTTCGGGGCCAGTTTGAATATTCAAATACCGAAAGCGGTCCGCTTCGGTCATGTCGCCTAGGTTCTTCGATAGGTGCTGAAGGGTTGTACTGAGTCCACGCTCATAGAAAGAGCGAGCTTCCGCATAAGAGCCTTGGGCCTCAAGAAGCCTGGCGAGGTTGTTGAGGGTAAGAGCCGCATCCGGATGCTCGTAGTCTAAGACCCTCAAAAAATAAAGCACCCAGACTGCTTAAGGCAATCAGGGTGCCAGATGTTTGGTAGCGGGGACAGGATTCGAACCTGTGACCTCCGGGTTATGAGCCCGACGAGCTGCCAGCTGCTCCACCCCGCGTCATGTTTGGGGGGAAGATTCTAGCCATCTCCCCCAGACTTTCAAGCCTCGTCTTGAGGGGGTTCAGGCAGGGGCTCCGGCACCAAATCTTCCTTTTGGGATTCGATTACCTTCTCAAGGCTCTCAATTTCTTGAATCACCTCTTCGGCTAGGCTCTCCCCCAACAAGGGGAAGGCTTGTTGGTAAGCCTTCAGAGCAAGTTCCGCATTGCCTCGTAAAGCCTCTAAACGCCCCAATAGAAGGGGCCAATGAGCAACGGCCGGTTGGGATTCTTGCAAAGCCCCAAGTCGGGAAACCGTGTCCATGCCAAGTGCGGCTCGTCCATTCCCCAATCCAGCCAACAACAACCACTCGGCATGAATACGCACCGTCGTGCTTTCTAATTCAATCTTTTCCGAATCGCTAAATCCTTCGAGGGGGAAAGAATTGAGGAGCCGCACCATACTGGCATAGTCCTTTCGCTTTTCTAATACTTCAATCGAACGACGGAGAGGCTCAAGGTTGCCCTGACCAATTTGGGCACTTAAAGCAACGAGGCGAGATTCCCGAAGTTCAGCCATGGGCTTCAACTCCAAGAGAGCTTCTAGGGCAATCGAAGTTGGAGGGATGCGACCCATTGCCTGAAGGATTTCTTTCAACAAGTGAGATTCCTTCTCTAAGGTAAGTCTCTCAGAGAGAAAGGGGGCACTGGCTACATCTCCCAACTTTTTCAATCCTTGAATTGCGCGATAACCTAACTCCGGGTGCCCAAGGAGGCCGTGCAAAATATCTAATGCTTGGGTTCGGTCCTCCATCCCTAATGCAATCGTCGTAAGAGCATCCAAGGCAGAGCTCCTTTCTTCTCTTGCAAGCTCCTCTTTCAAAGACCTCGATCTCAAAATGTCCAAAAACGCAGGCCACCCCAGGCGACCAATCGCGTCGTAGATTTGACCACGAACCAAGGCGCTATCTTCTTGAATCAAGGCTCGCAAGAGGGTGACCGTAATGGCTTGATCTTCTTCTCTTTCTGCCAATACCGGGGCGAATTCTTGGAATCCAACAAGTAAGGCAAGGCGAAACTCCGGAGTTCCAAGACTGGTTTCTTGGTTATCCACATAAAGCCGCTTGAGGTGCAATAAAACTCCGTTTAAAGCGGCATCCGCCGGTCGCACTCGCTGAATTGCTCTTGCAGCTTCAAGGCGCACATTGGGATAACGAGCTTCTAAGGCAACATCCAGAATCTGCATTCCCTCCTTGCCAAGCAGGAAATGGGGAACAAGGCGAGTAATTTGCACAAGTTCCAATTCTTGATTCTGGCGTTGAGCTTGATAGAAGGCGGTTCGCAACTTTTCAGCAGCAGGAGATTCTTCACCCACAATTGCCTGCGGCAAACCGGACATTGCCTGATAAGCAAGGTACCGAACACCGGCAACGGGTGACTGAATCGCTTCAAAAACAGCGGACGAATCTTGCTTGAGAATTCGAGCCCAAAGTTGAACCTCTCTTGAGTGGGCAGTGTCAAAAGCCTCCGCTAACCAAGCCTCTCGACCTAAATCTCGAACATCCTTCCACCATTCATGAAAAGCTCCCGCATCGGGAAACTCGTGTCTTGTAATTGCAAAAAGAGCCGACCGAGCCGAAGTGGCGCATTCGGGCTCGTTTAAGCGAGCCGCGACAGCCTCGACGAACGAGGGGTCACTCCACTCCAAGGCGGCTACTGCGTTAAGTGCACCATTCAGAGCGACCACATTGCCGACTGCGGGCTTTCGAAGAACTTGATTAAGTTGTTCTTGAAAACCATCCCAGCTCCGGGCAAGCAATTGCCAAGAGCTCTCTAACTTCACTTCAGGTGGAAAAGAATTCTTTCCGGCTGCAAGAAGCAGGAAATCAAACTGCTCAGCTGGAGGTGCGCTTTGAAGAAGGCTTAGAAAGGCCGAAGCTGCCTCTCGGCGAAGCAAAGGGTCTCCATCCTGTGCCATATTTCGAGCATGCCCTTGAGACTCTGCATTTTCCGCTAGAGATGGTGGGAGCGGAGGAAGTCCAGAGGCCTGAATGGGCAGGAGGGCGAGGGCGAGGGCGGCCAGCACTAAATTATCCTAACACCGGTTTGTGTCAGCACCTGCGACCAAAACGGCTAAGGCTTCAAGGACTGTGGCAAAGTCGCCTTCTGTGTTCAGTTGTCGCCCTGAAGAGGCTTTGAGATAGCCCGGTTCTCGCTTTTCCAAAAGAAGGCGAACTTCCTCTTCCAAGCTTTGGTCAGTTAGTGCAGGACGGGGCTCTCGAACCTGGCGCTTCAATAGGGAATCCGTGCTAGCTGATAGGAAATAAACCCTTTCAGCCTGAGCCAAAAGATCGCAACTGCTCTCATTTTCAGTTACACCCCCACCTAGAGCAATGACGCAATCTCGGAAACCAAGAAGTTCAGGGAGAAGATTAGCTTCAGCCATTCGAAATTCGGCTTCGTTCTCTGGAATCCAATCCGAAATCTCTTTTTGATGTCTTGCTTCGAGGCAAAAATCTCCGTCCAAAAATGGCATTCCTAGGCGCTCCGCCAAAGCTCGACCTAGGGTTGATTTTCCGGATGCGCGGGGACCAACCAAGACGATTGGCGGCAAGCCAGGAAGTTCCTTTGTTAAGAGTGGGCCGAGAAAATGGCGTAAAACCATTGGCATCAATTCGCTTTCGGTCACCAGGATGTACTGCTCAATCATTTGACGAAGCAACATTTCAGAACCAAAAACCGGTACGGCGCCCTCCTCCATCGCCCGCACCAAAAGCGGGGTGGCGGTTGGCGAATAAACCATGTCCAGAATTGGAATCCCAGGGCAAAGAGTCTGCCCTATTAAAGGATCGCCTGGAATTGAATCAGAACCCATTGGAGTTGCCTGCACGATGGCGGAAAATTCTTCTGTTGGGCTGTCCCCCCAAGGAGATGTACTGGCTCCAAACTCAGCCGCAAGAGAAGACGAAGCCTCTTCGCGGCGCGCACAGATGCACAACGAATAACCTTGGGCTTGAGCCTCTGCCGCAAATGCTCGGGCCGCCCCTCCTGCGCCTACCAACAGGATGGCTTTGGATGAATCTGCAGGTGGAAGGCCGGATTCTTTAAGAACATCCATGGCCGCCCTTCCATCGGTGTTCGCAGCTCCCCACTCCCCACCGGGCATCCGAATGAGCGTATTGGCTGAACCAGCCCTTGTAGCAGATTCATGGTGTTGGGCAGCAGCATCCATAGCTTGCAACTTATTTGGAGCTGTAACAGAAAAGCCCTGCCAAGCAAAATGGCAGTCTTTAAGAAATCCTCTCAGGTCATCAGTCTCTATTGTGAGGTAAATCTTATCCTTGGACTCCACTTGAAAAGCGCTGTTCCACAAGAGCGGTGAACGCGAGTGGGCAACCGGCTTTCCCAATATCCCGTACAAGGATGTGAAAGAAGAAGACAAGCCTTCGAGGGGAAGATTAGCCAACTCACCAATCTCAAATTGTCCAGGCGCAGTTGCCTGCCCAGGAGCGCAAGCGTAAATCAACGGAGCACCATGGGCCAAAGCCTCAATCCTAGTGTGCTTCCCCCCCTGCCCTTGGGCAAAACCGATGAGAGGGTATTCAAATTTTTTATACCACTCCCAAATGCGACGGGCGTCTTTCTCCGTTTCGGCCCACAGCACAATTTTTATCAAGTCACCCTCTAGGCAAGATGAATTCATCTTGTCTTCAAGCTCTGTCCAATTCGTTTCTTTGCCAGGGCGCTCGTGAAAAGAATGAATCCGGTGGGCACCGGAATGCACCTGATGGCGACCCAGAATCGGACAATCCACATAGTGAGTTTGCTTGAAGCTAGCGACCTGCTCCAACATGCGGCCTCGCCATTCCGAATCACCCTCGAATAGTCCGCCTTCTTCTTTGGGCAAGCAAGTTGCAATAACAGGCTTTGGAGAAGCGGCAAAAAGTGTTTCCAATTCCCAATCCGGTTTGGCATGGTCCAAGCGAAGCTCAATCCAATCGGCTTGAGTCCCCCAAAGCGCCATATCCGAAATGGCTAAGCGTGGCTCTTCTACGATTAGGGATAGGACTCGAGTCATGGATTAGGAAAGGGTACGGGCAAGAGCAGCGGAAATCCCGCTTGCCTGCAAATTTGCCCAAAGTTCGTTTGCCTCTTCCTCCGTCTCCACGGCCACGAAAAATGTCGAACCGCTACCCGTCATCACAAAGGAGGCGTATTCGCGGATACTCTCTGCAAAGTGGGCTAATTTCGGTTCAGTTTGAAAGGCTGCGGGCTCCAAATGATTGGGACCTGGCTCGGGAGAGGGTTGGAAAGCAGAAAATGCGGCTTCTGGAACCTCCTCACCAAGAGGCGGTGCTGACAAGGCTTGGTAAACCGCAGGAGTGGATAACGAAAGATTTGGGAAAGCTAAGACCAAGGACCTACCAGAAAAGTCGGCGGAAGCCAGAACAGTTTCGCCGCGACCTCCTCGAAGCTCTGCTCCTGATCGGCTAAAGAAAAACGGAATGTCGGAACCTAGGGATAGGGCAACTTCCAAACAGCGTTCACTCCCAAGAGATTTTGTAGCGGTTTGTTCGAGGAGTTGAAGTGCCCCAGCAGCATTGCTCGAACCTCCACCTAGCCCACCACCGACCGGAATTTTCTTATGCAGAGTCCACTGCACTTCGGGGGCTTGGCCACCGGCGAAACGCCAGGCCTTTTCGGCTCGTTGAATAAGATTATCTTCCTCGTTTGCGAGTTTGTCATTGCCAAGAATGGTCAAGGAGGGAACGCCTTGAGAAATTTCAAGTTCATCACATAAATCAATCGGCACAAACCAAGAGCGCAACTCATGAAAACCATCCTCACGCAACCCAAGAATCCGAAGGTCCCAGTTCACCTTAGCTGGAAGTTTCAACTTCATGGCAAAACCCCAAGGAGCATGTTGTCAATCAAGCGAATATCCCCTATTCGAACGGCGACAACCGCTCGAACTTCAGAGTCAGGGTCTGGCGCAAGAAAAGTTTTCTCAGCCACCACCTTGGCATATTCCACTTCTAGCCCGCCCTGAAATAGGGCCGAGCAGATTCCTTCTTCTAGCACGGAGGGATTTCCCTCTCCCAAAAGGACTGCTTTCTGGGCGGCAGTCAATGCTTGAAAAATCGTACCCGCTTTTTCTCGGTCTCCAGGAAGGAGTCGTCGATTCCGGCTCGACATTGCAAGTCCATCTGACTCCCTAACGGTTGAGCAAGATTGGACCTCAATCCCCATCTTCAACCGTTCACTCATTGCGCGAACTAAAAACAATTGCTGCGCATCTTTTTGGCCAAAGAAGGCCTCCTGTGGCTTTACTCTTTCAAACAAACGTCGAACTACAGTAAGCATTCCCGAGAAATGTCCGTGACGAAATGCTCCTTCCAAAATCTCTCCAACGGGGCCTGCCTGTTCTTGCTGGATATCTCCCTCTGGGTACATATCCGAGGCCGTGGGCAAATAAACCCCGTGCGCACCCCATGTCTGTAGAAGTTGACAATCTTCAGTTTCCGTTCGAGGATAAGCCTCCAAGTCATGGATTTCATCAAACTGAAGTGGATTCACAAAAATTGAGACCAGTACGAAATCACACTTCTTGAGAGCTTCCGCCACCAAGCTTCCATGGCCCTCATGGAGAGCGCCCATTGTTGGGACAAAACCGACTCGCGCACTCCCAGGAAGTTTCTCCCTCCACTCACAAAGAGAAGCTGAATCCCTTAGTTCGCAGATTCTGGTGGCAGAGCTTCCAGACATTCTTGAGCGCTTTTCCCTTGAAGCATAAGGCCGGGGGCAAGCTCAGATAGAGGTTCGAGAACAAACCGACGTTTGTGCAAACGCGGATGAGGAACTGACAAGGTTTCTGATTGGATTCTTAGACCGTCGTGCCAGAGGAGGTCGAGGTCCAAAGTGCGTGGCCCATTAAGAACACCCCGTCTTCTACCGCGCATGTTTTCAACTCGATGGAGCAGATTAAGCAAAACATGAGGGTCGAATGAGGTTTCAATTCGAACAACTCCATTTAGGAAATCGGGCTGGCAAGGGCCCCCAACGGGACGAGTCAAACGATAGGAGCTTTGGGAACGAATCCGGATTCCACTAATGTCCTGAAGTGAACGTAATGCAAAGCGAAGGTTGGCCGAGCGGTCTCCCAAATTCGAACCTAACCCCACAAAGACGTCTGCCATACTTATACGCTTTCAGATTTTTGCGATGTTCGGTTGCGAAAGACTTTGATGATGCCAGCAATGCTCGGGAAGAGAATAAAAGAAATTGCTAGGAGAAAGAGGGCTAGCTCAGGCTCAACAAATAGAAGGCTCAACAAAATGACAACTTCTGCGGTTCGCTGAAATGGATGACGCGCTCGAGTGAGCCAGGCAACAAAGTGTGGAAAGGGCAAATTGGAAACCATCAACACGGCAAGCAACACCAAGAGAAATGGAAGCATGCGGAGGGTGGATTCCCTGAAAAAGTGAATGAATCCTTCAGAGACAGGGAAAATGAAATCCGGGTCGGCGATGCCGAAATAGAAGAGCACAAGCCCAATCGGAAGAGCGGCGGCAGCCGGCGACGGAAGACCTAAGAAGTGAGTGTGGTCTTGAGTTTCATCGCGGTCCACTCGAAGCACATTGAACCTTGCCAAACGAAGAGCAGCGCAACTGGAATAGAGAATCGGGCCGGCAACCATGAGCCTAGGGTGAGGCATGATTTCCATTACAGGCCCTTCAAGCTGCACTAGGGTTCGCACCAAAAAAGCGGGTACCACCCCAAAGGTAACCAAGTCTGCCAAACTATCCAGTTGAGCCCCAAGCTCTGAGGTTCCTTTGGTCATTCGGGCGAGTTTGCCATCAATGGCGTCAAAGAAAACGGCAAGCACCAATAGCCAGCCAGCATGGCGGGTCAATTCGTAATCAGCGTTTTGCCCAGCTTCAAATAGCCACAATAGGGCCCCAACTCCACAAGCCAGATTGGCGAGAGTCATCAAACTCGGCAAAACAGCGACCGATCGAAGGCGAGGATGGGTTTCCACCCCAGGATTCTAGCGTGGAGGCCAGCGAACAACCCGGGTCCGGATACCGTATGATTTTTCCATGCTTGCCTCCCTCGCACTCCTTCTCTCCTTTCCCCAAGAAAGTACCGAACCCTGGCCCGTAACCGGTCTCCCTCGAGAGGACCTTGTTTGCGAAGCCATCTTGGCGGAAGCCGAAAAAGATAATCAGGTCATGGACCACTTGCGCGAACTGGTTGATGGGATTGGCCCAAGACTGACCTCTTCTTCCAATCTGAGCGAAGCCGTTTCCTGGGCGGAAGATCGTTTCCTCGATTTTGGAATTCCAAATGTTCGACGAGTCCAATGGGGTGAATTTCCCGTTGGTTTCGACCGCCGACTCATGCAAGGTCGAGTTGTCGAGCCCATCAAAATGCCTCTCATCTTGGCGACGCGCGCGTGGAGCCCAGGAACGGATGGGTCAGAACGTGGCCCCCTCCTACTTGGTCCTTCGAACGATGAAGAGCTCGAAGCTTCCCGCGGCTCCTTCCAAAATTCATGGGTTTTATTGACCGGAACAAAATCTCCACGATTTGATTCTGATGCCGACAATTTCCGCGCTCGACTCGGGAAATTCTTTGACGAAGAAGGAATCTACGGAACCGTTCGTATTGCCCGCAATGAACTCGTTCTCACGGGAGGACGATACAAAATTGACTGGAATGATTTACCCACTCGAACCCAAGTCACAATTCCTAAAGAACAGGGACGAAAGCTTGCTCAGTTCTTGGAAGCAGGCGAAGCCGTAGAAGTTGAGTTTGACCTTGACTATCAGTTCACTGAAGGGCCTATCCCGCAATGGGATGTTCTAGCTGAAATCCCCGGCTCCGACAAAGCTGATGAATTAATCATCATGGGCGGCCACTTGGATTCTTGGGACGGTGCCACGGGGACAAATGACAATGGCACGGGAGTCGCCACGACAATGGAGGCCGCTAGGCTTTTGGCTGCGGCAATGCGCGAAACCGGCCAACAACCGCGCCGCACAATTCGCTTTATGCTTTGGACTGGAGAAGAACAAGGTCTTCTCGGATCCTTGGCCTATATTCGACAGCACCCTGAAGAAATGGAAAGAATCTCCGCAGTCTTGGTTCACGACGGCGGCACCAACTATCTATCAGGCTTAAACGCAACGCCTCTACTTCTCCCTTTATTTGAAGAGATTCTTGAACCCATCGATCGAATGGTTTCTGCCTATGAGGGTGATGAGATTCGATTCCGAATCAAAGAAGTGGACACTCTGCCTTTAGGAATTGGCTCAGACCATGACTCTTACTTAAGAAGTGGCGTTCCTGGCTTCTTCTGGAATCAAGCAGGCGAATCCAACTACACCTACGTTCATCACACCCAACATGACATTTACGACAACGCAGTTCCGCGTTACGAAGAGCATTCCGCAAAAGTCATTGCCATGAGCGCTTGGCGCCTTGCCAATATGGATCAAATGCTCCCGCGAGAAGATATCTTAAATCGCAATCGAGAAAACAATCGCAGTAGCCGCAATCGGAAAATGTTGGGAGTTTTTCTCAGCGAGGACGACGGTCTCCTCATTGACCGACTTGTCAAAGATGGCTTATCTGAAAAGGCAGGCTTGAAGCCTGGTGACCGCTTTACGGAAATTGCCGGCCAAAAATTAAGCTCCCAGGGTGACCTGCGCCGCGCTTTGCGAGAAGATGAAGATATCAAGCAAATTGCAATCCTCCGAGATGGAAAAACCCTCAAGAGTACATTCAACTGGAAAGAGAAAACTGCAACCCCTCTTGAAGAAGAGATGGTTGCCGAATGACTCAAGACCAAGGGAAGGGGATGGGAAAACGTAAACAGAATTCATCCGTTCTCCTCCTTTGGGCTGGAAACATCGTCCTTGGCGTTCTCCTCAGCCTGAGTTTTCTAGGCCGAGTGAGCCCGGCTAGCTCTGCATCGGTTGCCTTATTTGGTTTTTTGGGGCTGGTCTCCAGTGTTGGCGTTTTGTCCGTGCTCCCGGGCTTCCTTTCCATTCTTGTAAACCGCTTTCTTATCGGCCCGAAACGCAATTGGCTTCTAGCGGGGATTTGGACCTTGGCCATTTGGGTCCTCTTTGTAGACACTCGCCTCCACGGCTTTTACGGCTTCCACATTAACTCCACTGTCATGGGCGCCCTATTCACTCCAGGGATTGATGACTCTGTCAGTATTAGCTTGGCCGACATTCTCCCCTTGGTTCTTCTTGCCGCCATTCTTCTCCCCGCCCAAGCTTGGTTTGCATCGAAGCCTTCTGGGGCCTCTGAAGCTCGCTGGGCTGGCACGGTCATCTTGGGCTCTACCCTTAGTTTCCTCCTACTTCAATTTTGGGAAGCAAGCATCGAAGTCGAATATAGGGACCTCGTCGCAGAACGCATGGATGCCGCACCCGTTCCCTTGCGAAAAGAACCTTTAAGCGAGTTTTTTGTCCTCTTGGACGACCGAAAACTAGCTCCTCTTCCAGCCCCTTCTCTTCCAGAGAAAGAGACTCACCCGAATCTTCTTTTCTTGGTATTAGATTGCCTTCGAGCAGACGCCATTAACGAGGAAAATGCCCCGTTCCTAAGCTCATTTCGGAGTAAGTCACGAGACTTTCAAAATCACTTCAGCGGAGGGAATTGGACTCAACATGGAATTTTCTCCATGCTCTATGGACTTCATGCGTCTTATTGGGACCCCGTCCTAGAGGCCAAAGAATCTCCCCCACTCATACGCTCCCTTCAAAAAGCCAATTACGATTTTCGAGTTTACGCTGCAGCTGCTCAAACTTTTCCAGCTTTCCGGTCCACCTGCTGGGTCGATATCCCAGACTCTGTCTTTGACGATTTTCCTGGTCGCACGCCTGCGTCCCGAGACACTGAAGGGGCAGCGGCATTCCAGGATTGGTTAAACCAAAGGGATTCAGAAAACCCATTTTTCGCCTTCTTCTTGCTGGATGCCACTCACCAGGCTTACAGTTTCCCAAACGAAGCTGCTCTCTTTCATCCATACGAGGAGGAAATCCGCTACATCCCCATTTCCTATGGAACCACGGAAGACAAAAGAATACGAATTCGGAATCGTTATCGAAATGCGGTTCACTATGCCGACTCCATCGTTGCCAACATCTGGGATTCTCTGGTTCAAAGCGGGGAAGCGGACAACACAATCATCATCGTGACAGGAGACCACGGCGAAGAATTTTGGGAGCACGGAATCTGGGGACACGCAACTAATTTCAGCCAGGAGCAAGTTCATGTTCCCCTACTGGTAAAAGGACCTGGCATACCAACCGGGCCCGAGAGTCGACCGACATCTCATATTGATTTGCCTCGCACGGTGTTAGAAATTCTTGGCGCTCCCCCCGAAGAATCTCCCACTTGGAGCCTAGGAGAAAACTTGTTTCAACCCCCACAACACCGAATCCGAGTCACGGGAGGTTGGCAAGGCCTTGGGATTCGTGTCGGAGAAACAACTTTATTCTTGCCCACGCCGGAAGGTGGCCGCGGAGCGGCCTACAACGCAAACTGGGAACGTATCCCTGACACCCTTTCTGTTTTCCAAAACTCCCAAGCTACTTTGGGACAAGTGTTCCAAGAATGTGAACGTTTTTTGGACTAAACTCGAATTCCAGGAGCCGCTTGCCCGGTGAGTTCAACATAGTTGCAGTAGCCATTGTGATAGGTCTTAGCTTCTCCATCTTCGATGATTAAAGCAGTATCTCCTAAGGCTTGCAGGAAATGTCGGTCGTGGCTCACAAAAAGTAGGGTCCCGGTATAAGAGAGCAAAGCATCCAAAAGGGATTGTTTTGCCTCAATATCTAAATGGTTTGTGGGTTCATCCAAAACCAAAAAATTGGGCGGCCGAAACATCATTCGAGCTAGAACCAGTCGGGCTTTCTCTCCCCCTGACAGGTTTTTTGTGGGCTTTTCTAAATCATGCTCTTCAAAGCCAAAGCCAGCCAGGCATTTCCGAAGGGCTCCCATCGACTCACTTGGGAACTCGCCCTGCATCGTTTGCCAAACAGTAGTTTCTGGATGAAGCAACTCCGTCGAGTGCTGGGCAAAGTATCCAATCTCAAGGCCCACTCCGCGCTTAAGTTTCCCGCAATCGGCTTCCAACTCTCCCATGACAAGCTTTAACAAAGTGGTTTTCCCAGCCCCGTTAATTCCCAAGACCGCCCACCGTTCCCCTCGGCGGATATGCGCATCAATGGAGGTGTAAACGATGTTCTCACCAAAGGACTTCCCAAGCTCTTCGCAAACAAAAACGTCATCCCCAGAACGCGCCACCTTTGGAATTTTGAATCGAACTCTTTGGCGCCGTGACCGAGGGGGCTCCAATTTGTCAAGCTTCTCCAAACGCTTTAGCCTGGATTGGGCCGCACTCGCCTTCCTTGCTTTTGCGCGATAGGAATTAATCCATTTCATTTCTCGCTCAATATGGGCTTGTTGCCTTTCAAAGGCAGCGTGCCTCTGGTGATCCTCCAACTTCCTTTGCTCTAAGTAGAAGTCGTAATCTCCGGGAAATGCGCGCAATTTCCCTTCATCAATCTCAACAATTCTGTTTACCACCCGGTTCATAAATTCGTGGTCGTGACAAGTCATCATGACCGTACCTCGGTAGTTTCGAATAAAGTCCTCTAGCCAAACGATAGATTCAATATCCAAATGGTTGGTGGGCTCATCAAGCAACAAGATTTGAGGTTGTTGAACCAAAATCCCGGCTAAGGCAACACGCATTTTCCATCCACCAGAAAGTTCGCCCACATCTTGAGTCATGCGCTCTCCTTTGAAGCCCAATCCGGCTAGACATTCCCTAGCTCGAGCTTCCACGTCATAACCTCCAAGAGTTTGGTATTCATTTTGAAGGCCTGCATAGCGAGCCATGAGTTGCTCCAGGTCCCCTTCATAGTCGGGGCTGCCCATCTGATGTTCCAAGTCTTCGAGCACCTGTCGGAGTTCGTGGACACGGCCAGCCTCTCGAACTGTTTGCTCAACGGGGTCACACCCGCTCATTTCTCCGACTCGTTGGTCGAAATATCCGATACGAACCCTGTTTGGCACCGAGACAGAGCCACCTTCTGGAACTTCTTGCTCCGTAATCAGTCGAAAAAGAGTCGTTTTCCCCGAACCATTCGGCCCAATCAAGCCCACCTTCCAGTTGTCCTCAACCTTGAGCGAGGCCTCCTGAAAGAGGATTTGGGAACCGTAGCGGTAATCGAGGTCTTCAACCGTAATCATGGGTGGTGGCCGACGGGGGCAAGTGGTTCATTCTCGCATAAAGTGCGGCTAAGATGAAGCCCTTGATTCGAACCCTCCAACCATGACTGACATTCTCGAAGTTCACGCCCGCGAAATCTTAGATTCTCGGGGCAATCCTACCCTCGAATGTGATGTGGAACTTGCAAACGGTGCCTTTGGCCGAGCTGCTGTTCCCTCGGGTGCTTCGACTGGCCAGCACGAGGCCATCGAGCTTCGCGATGGAGAAGAGCGCTACCTTGGCAAGGGAGTTAAACAGGCCGTCCACAATGTGAATGACATCCTGGCACCCAAGTTGGTCGGCATGGATGCGGACCAACAGGAAGAAGTGGATCGCGCCCTCTTGGAATTGGATGGGTCGGAAAATAAGTCCGGCCTTGGGGCAAATGCTCTTCTTGGCGTTTCCTTGGCTAACGCAGTTGCTGCCGCCGCCGATGCCGAACTCCCCCTCTTCCGTTACCTAGGTGGCTCCAGTGCCAACCGCCTTCCCGCACCCATGATGAACGTTCTAAACGGTGGTGCACATGCGGACAACAATGTGGACTTCCAAGAGTTCATGATTCAGCCCTGGGGAGCACCAAACTTTGCCGAATCTCTTCGATGGTGCGCAGAGACATATCACGCATTAAAAGCTCTGCTGAAAGAACAGGGACTCTCGACCGCGATTGGTGACGAAGGTGGCTTTGCTCCTAACCTTGAGTCCAACGTCGCCGCTGTAGAACTTCTAGTGCAAGCGATTGAAAAGGCAGGGCTTAAAGCAGGCCCCAAAGACATGGCCATTGCCCTCGATGTTGCTTCCACTGAAATTCATAAAAACGGCCAATACCACTTTGAAGGAAAATCTTGTGGCGCCGAGCAACTTATTGAAATTTATGCGAACTGGTGCAACAGCTATCCCATTGTTTCCATCGAGGATGGACTTGCTGAAGACGATTGGGAAGGATGGGCAGCCATGACTGATGCCCTTGGCGATGATGTTCAACTGGTGGGCGATGACCTGTTCGTCACAAACCCCACTCGCCTCCTACGCGGGATAGAGGAAGACAGTGCCAACTCCATCCTCATCAAAGTGAATCAAATTGGCACTCTGACGGAAACAATGGAAGCCATTGACATGGCCGCTGCCAATGGATGGAGCTCTGTGATTTCTCATCGCTCCGGCGAAACGGAAGATACCACGATTGCCGACTTAGCTGTGGCCGTTGGCGCCGGCCAAATCAAAACCGGTGCTCCCTGCCGCTCGGATCGCGTTGCAAAATATAACCGGCTTCTCCGCATTGAGGAGTGGCTGGGCGAATCCGCCCGCTATGGCGACGCTTTGCCCCTGTGAGCCGAGTGCAACCGAGCACTCGCTCTCGCCTCCTGGAAATGGTTCTTTGGGTGGTCGTTGGCGCCTTCGGTGTGTTTTTCCTGATTCCAGCCGTTTCTCACCTCTTGGAGGCTAGAGTCCAAGAGGCTGATGAACACGAAAAAACGGACTCCAGCCGTGCTCAGGCTGAAAAATCCCAACAAGATTTGGACTGGATGGCCCGCGATCCGCTCACCGACCAAAGACTTTTGGATACATCTGCCCCGGACAGCCGTACAGAACAATAACCCCTTTCAAAATGACTGCTGAACCTCCCATCCCTGACTCCGAAGCTGCCTCTTGGTTTGCCGATGCCTTCAAACGCCTCCGTGAGCAAGTAGGCCGCGTAATCGTTGGTCAAGACTCCGTTTTAGAAGAACTCATGATTGCCGTGGCCGCCCGCGGACATGCTGTTCTTGTTGGTGTTCCTGGCCTCGCCAAAACCTTGATGGTTTCTTCCTTTGCTCGCGCTATGGACCTAGATTTCCGGCGCATTCAGTTCACACCGGACTTAATGCCAGCCGACATCACTGGGTCAGAAGTTTTACACAGCGATCAAAGCTCTGGTGAACGTAGCTTTCGATTCACAAAAGGCCCGGTCTTCACGAATATTTTGTTGGCGGATGAAATTAACCGAACGCCTCCGAAAACTCAGGCTGCCTTGCTGGAAGCCATGCAAGAACGCCAAGTGACTTCAGCTGGAAGCACTTTTGCATTACCTGTACCTTTCTTTGTCTTAGCCACTCAGAACCCAATTGAGCAAGAAGGCACTTACCCCCTTCCAGAAGCTGCACTGGATCGGTTCTTGTTCCTCATTAAGGTGGACTACCCCTCTCAGGAAGAAGAGGCGGAAATTCTCCGACGCACAACCGGTGCGGAACCTGAGTCCGTTGAAGCCGTCCTTGACGGCCCCGCTCTTCTACGCCTTCAGAAACTTGTTCGCGCCGTACCCACCGCAGACTCCGTTCTGGAATACGCCGTCGCCCTCGCACGCGCTTCGCGTCCAAGCGAGGAGTCCGCTCCCGACTTTATTCGCCAATGGGTTACTTGGGGCGCCGGCCCACGCGCCTCGCAAAACATGATCTTGGCAGCCAAAGCAAGGGCCCTTCTTCAGGGTCGCTTCCATGCCTCTGTACAAGATGTCGCTGCCGTTGCGCCATCGGTTCTGCGTCACCGAATATTGACTAACTTTGCAGCCGAAGCCGAAGGCCTCGATTCCGATGCCATGGTTGCACGGCTCCTAGATGAGATTCCAGCAAACCCAAGCGCGTTGGATGGAGAGCGTGCAGCAGGCATCGGATCCTAGGCTTTTAGCCCGTTTGGCGCGGCTTGAACTCCGCGCCCGCTCTGCCGTGGAGGGATTCACTGGCGGAAAGCATTCCTCGCCCCATCGAGGTTCAGGGACGACCTTCGCCGAACACCGCCAATATGTCCCCGGTGACGAATTACGGCACGTGGATTGGAAACTCGCTGCAAGAACGGATCGTTTTTTTGTCCGTCGATATGAAGAGGAGACTGCCCTCACGGGCTACTTGGTCCTCGACCTCTCGGCATCCATGGGTTTTCACACTTTGGAATGGAGCAAAGCCGATTACGGTCGCTGGTTAACGGCTTCTCTTGCGCGCCTCCTTCTCATTCAAAATGACCGTTGGGGCTTAGCCCTCTGCCAAGGCAATACCGTCACGGAGTGGGTTCCACCACAAGGCGGAGAACGTCATTGGCATGATTCTCTATCGCGACTTGAATCCATTGGCGTAGAAGGAGAAGGAGATCCGGCGACCGCTCTTTCTTCTGCTGTTTCCCGTATGGAACGCCGCGGCTTGGTGATTTGGGTTTCAGATTGCCTTGGTACTGCCGAGAACGCGGCACATGCCGCCGCCCTTCTACGCAAAGCTGGCCATGACCTCGTTGTCTTGCGCATCCTAGATCCTGCTGAAGTGAGCTTTCCCTATGGACGTTCGACTCGATTCGAAGCTTTAGAAGGCGAGGATGTTCTATTGTTAGACCCTCGTGCGGTCCGACAAGCCTACTTAGAAGAATTTTCGAACCATGCCGCAGAACTACGAAGGGGAGTCCGCGCTCTTGGAGCAGACTTCCGCAGGCTTCAAACGGATGAGCCTCTGGAGGTAGGGTTTATTGAATTCTTGGCACGCCGTGCCAGCCGCATGAGGGCCTTGGGTCGATGAGTTTCCTGAACCCGGCATTCCTTTGGGCACTTCCGCTTGTCGCACTTCCAGTCCTGATTCATCTTCTGAATCGGCAGAAGTACCAACGAGTGGACTTCGCTGCGATGGAATTTTTGCTCCGTGCGCGCAAAAAACTAAGGAAGCGCTTGTTGCTCGAGGACCTTCTTCTCCTTGCGCTACGCACTTTTGCAGTTCTCTTTTTCATTTTGGCTCTTGCCAGACCAGGCCAAGAACTCACCCAGTCTCTTACGGGTCGGCCAACCCGAGGTGAGGTTTTATTACTCGATGCAAGTATGTCCATGCATCACCGAAGCCGCGGGCAATCTTCCTTCGAGCGCGCTGTTCAAGAAGGAAAGCAAATCTTAGAGAATCTCGACGAGTCGCATGGAGATCAGGCCGCATTCATTCTCGCTAGGGATTCGATTTCAAGAGAAGCCTTTGGCAACCCGAGAGAAGTGCTCTCCACTCTTGTGGAACAAACAAGACCAAGTTTCGGAAATACAAACATTGCAAAAGCTGCCACTTGGGCTCTTCGATCTGCCGAAGCTCTTGCGGCCGAAGGTTGCGAAGAAGTCACGGTGACTTTCCTTTCGGACCTCCAAGCTTCCACTTGGAATTTTGACGATGAAGCTCAAACCGCTTTTGGTCAGCTTAAAGAAGCCGGATTCACCCTTCGCATTCAAGATGTTGGAAGCGTAAACCGTGAGAATACTGCGGTGACTAGGCTTGAGGTTGAACCTCAACGCGTCGCTCCTGGGGAGATGGCTGAGGTTCAAGTCACAATTCGACACTTTGCCGGCGTAGCTGACTCTTCGGATGGCTCCCCAAAACTCCTGCACGGCAAACTTTTCCTGGACCAATCCCCCATTGCCGAAGTGGATCTAGAAATCCCATGGAATGGGGAGTCTTCTTGGTCGCATCTTTTGACTCCCGCCGAATCCGGGAGCCGCGGGCTGGAATTCCGCATCGACTCCGACGCCTGCATCCCCGACGACCTTCGCACTACCATTTTTGAAGTTGCGTCTCCCCCTGAAGTTCTCCTTGTGGGCGAGGGCGCATCGAACGCAGTCCAGGGCTCCCTCTCTCGATTCCTTGATTTTCCAGCACCTGCTCCTTTGAGGCTTCAAGAGAGCGCGCTCCATTCCTTGACCTCTGCAACTTTGGCCAAATCCGATTTGCTGATCTTGGCTGACCCCACCCAACTTTCTCCTCGATTCCAAGAATTGATTCATCAATTCGTTGGCTCGGGTGGCGGCCTTCTTCTTGCTCTTGGTCCCGAAACCAACGCAGCTGATTGCGAAAGCCTTCTCTCAGTTCTGGGCGCTCCTTCAATTCAAATCGGAGAGCCACAAAAGTATGCGGATCCAAGTGCCCGCTTGTTGATTCAAGACGAAACCTGGCCTCCCCTTGCATTCTTTCAAGACCCCCGTTGGAAACCTTTACTCACTGAAATACCAATCTACGCTTTCCGTCCTATATCCGTCGAAACCCCCAACACGAATTCCTTTATTCAAACACCTCTTACTCTTGTTCGGGATAGCGGCGAAGACTCCCAAGCAAACCTATCTGCTGCCCTCCTAACTTGGCAATTGGAAGGGGGACGAATTGCAGTTTTCACGACACCCCCACATCCCGGATGGAACCGATTTGAAGAAGTCCCCGGCGGGACACTTCCTTTTCTTTTTGACCTTTGTGGATTCCTGGCTAATGGAAATCTCTTAGCAAGTAGCCTTCCGATTGGTTCTCATTTTCAGCTAATTCTGCCCACTCCTCCGGTCGATATTCAATTAGAAAACCCAAATGGAGAGCGCTTGCGACCCCAGGCCGAAGCTGTTGCCTATGGTGCTCGTTTTATCCAACCTCTCCTGGCAAAAGCACTATTGCCAGGTGTTTGGACAGCTACGGCCCAAACCATGTCGAGTGACGGGGACACTCTCTCTCACAAGAAAAAGTTCTCGGTTGTGGTTCCAGAATCTGAGTCCAACTTGACTCCTATCTCCAGCACCCTCCTTGTAGAGGTTTTGCCTGAGGCAGAAACCGCTCAGACTCAAGCGGAATCGCCACGAAGCCTCTCCGCTCATTCTTCTTCTGAAGACGCATCCTCTATCCTCTTTTTGCTTGTCCTTCTCTTCCTCGTAACGGAAACTGCCTTGGCTTCATTTTTAGATCGGAGGCGCGGGTGAACGAATCCCAAAGTCTTCGCTTGATGTTGGAGTTTATGCCTCCCATTTGGGTTCTTGGGCTATTGGTCGCACCGAGCGTTCTTCTGCTCGCTTGGTGGGCTTACCGCAAACCGGAGCGTCCAAAAAGAATACTCATGGGTGTGCTCCGAGTCTCTCTCCTTACGTTGGGCATCTTTTTGGCCTTGGGCCCCTTCCTCCGAAAAAATAAAACAATTGAGGAGCCTGCAAGTTTGGCTCTCCTGCTGGACAACTCGGCCTCCCTTCAGCGACAAGATGCTCTCGCCCAAGACGTTCTCTCCAAACTTGCGGACCTTGGCATTTCAACAGGCCCAGAACCACGGCGAATCGATTTGCTGCGAGCTCTCCTAGGAGGGGAATGGCGGCTTGCCTTAGAGCAACGCTATCGGCTGAAGGCGTGGTCTTTTTCAGATCGTTTGCATCCCACTTCCACTGACGGCTCTGGCTTAAGTGGAGAAGGTCAGACCACAGCATTGGCACCCGCCCTACACGCCCTCGTCTCCGAACACCGAGGCCAACACCTTCCGGATGTCGTTCTCGTTTCTGACGGCCGAGCCAACCAAGGCGAAGGAATCGAATCTGCCCTTTCTCAATTCGCATCCGAAGGCTCTCGTATCCATGTAGTTGCCCTAGGGGACCCACGACCCGCACCTGACTTAGCCCTTGAACGCATTCAGGCCCCTGACCGCGTCTTGCTCGGCGACGAAGCTCTCTTCCTTCTTCGCCTTTCTGGATCCGGAGTGGGATTACCCGAAAAAACAACTGTACGTTTGTTGGCAGAGGATGGCACCGTTCTGGACCAAATTGAAGCCACGCCTACTGAAACCGGAACTCGACTCACTCTTGCAACCCAACTTTTTGAAGCTGGCGAACATTTAATCACCGCTGAGACTCCAGCCATTCCTTCGGAAACTGCCCGCGACAACAACCGATTAACTTTGCGAGTACTTGTTGAGCCCACACGCATTCGAGTCTTGTATGTGGAAGCCCGCCCCCGCTATGAATACCGTTATTTGAAAAATCGCCTTCTTCGATCGGAAAAAGATATGTCCGTGCATTGTTGGCTTGCTGAAGCAGGTCGCGATTTCCAACAAGAAGCCAGTCCTGGCACAAGCCGCTTGCGGCGTATCCCTACAACCGTCCAAGAACTGTTAGAAGATTTTGATGTAGTCATCCTCGGAGATGTGGACCCACACCAACTTTCACCTGATCCTCTCGATGGGAGTCGTTTCTTGGATGCCGTTGCCTCCTTTGTGGAACGCGGCGGTGGTCTCTTAATGCTCGCTGGCGATCGCTCCAATCCTTCTGCTTATCACGGAACCCCTTTGGAGCCCTTGCTTCCGGTAGAGATAAGCCGAGAATCCGCCCGTTCCTCCATCGGCTTTCATGCGATTCCGGCCGATGCCGAACTCCCCCATCCGGTGGTTCGCCTCACAAAGGATCTTCAAACGAACCTCAAGCTGTGGCAAAACTCCGCTGAACTGATGTGGTATCAACCCGTCCTAGGTTTACGCCCTGGGGCACGGGCTTGGTTGGTTCATGATTCGGATACGGCTTCGAACGGTCAGCCCCAAATCTTGGCTGCAGGCATCTACGCCCCTGAAGGTCGAGTCGGCTGGCTTGGCACCGATGAAACCTGGCGCTGGCGAGACCCTACCGGTGAACGGCAGCCATCGCGTTTTTGGCGCTCTCTTTTGCGCCACCTGGCCTCTGGCCGCTTGGAAGGCGACCAAGGACGTGCACGATTAGAAGTAAACCAAAGCCGAATTGAATTGGGAGAAAGTGTTCTCCTTGAACTACGCCTCCGCGACGAAGACTTTAATCCCGTTGTGGAACAAGACGGCCTTACTCTCTTCCGTGAATCTACCGGTGCTCCCTTATCAATGACCCCGGTTCCGGGACGCCCAGGAGTTTTCCACGCTCGTTTCCGCTCCTCTGAATTAGGTGACCACTCCTTCTTGTTCACCGCCGATGGAAGTCCAGAGGGAGAAATTTTGGCTTCAAGCCACTTTGAGGTCATTCTTCCGTCCGTTGAAATGCGGAAGACCTCCCAAAACACGGAGCTTTTGTCGCGTATCGCAAACCGTACAGGTGGCATGCTCGTGGGACCGGAAGCTGCAAATGATTTACTGGGCATCCTAAATGGCAGCGAACGCCGAGTCCGAACCTTAGCTTCTTTTGATGAACCCTTGGATGGCCGACTTCTTTTATCCCTTTTCTTAGCTCTTGCCTGTGCAGAGTGGTTCCTTAGAAAGAGGAGTAACCTCTCTTGATTCTTTCTCTTTTTCTGAGTTTTCCAATTCAAGAGCCACCGGTTCAGCGAGGCATCACCATCTTGGAGAGTCGAGACCTTGCTGCTCAACTCCAAGACGCTAAAGAACTACTTGAGGCGAATCAGCTCCGCACTGCGGTCGCTACCTTGCAAGGTATTCTGGAAGCAGATTCCGCTGCTTTGGTCCGCAAGTCCCCAGAGGACCTGTTGTTTGTTGGCGCAAGTCACTTGGCTCTTCAGCTTCTCCAGTCGCTCCCCCCTGAAGCGACCCTCGTTCGCGAACAAATGGTGGGACGCCGAGCCCAGGACCAACTCTTGTTTGCTTTAGAGCCTCTCAACATGAATAGCTTGAGAAATGTCGCACTTCGCTACCCAGGTACTGCCGCAGGCCGCCAAGCTGAAGCCGTTTTGGAATCCATCCTTTTAGACCATGGCCTTTTTCAAAGAGCAGCAAACGGAAGAACGCCCGACACTTTTCTTCCGGAATCCTGGATTCCCGAGCTTCCCTCACCGGGTTTGCGATACCCGCTCCAAACGCACACTGTAAGTTCGAGCACAGATACTTCTTTACCTTTAGTCTCGGGTTCCGGCTTAGTCGAAACATGGCGTTATTCCTTCCAAGACCCGCCGTTCAAAGACACTTTCTATACCAAACACCGGGCTGCAATTGCCGGGGGAATGATTTTTTTGACCGACTCAAAAGAAGTCGTCGCCATTAATGGCGCTTCTGGAAAGGTGAAATGGCGCTTTAATGGCTCTCCAGATTGGGGGCCTTTGCTTAGCACAACTCACTCCAACCAATTGCGCTGGAAATCACTGATGCGAGGATTTGATTCTGCTTCAGTCTTTGCCCCCATCATCGAAGAAGGCATCGTCCTCGCAGTCCTTCAAGAACCTTGGCTAATTGGCCGTTCTGACAGCTATCACGAAATCGAGGTCCGCAACCACCTCCCCGGCCGGCGCCTTTACGCTTTCGACTCCTCTTCTGGGGAAGTTTTGTGGAAGCAACAGGTTCCTTGGGCTGACCCGAGGCATCGAACCTCAGCGAAAGATTTGGCAGCCTCGCCTCCTGCTGCGAAAGCAGGCATGGTTTTCCTTCCTGTTTACCACGCCTCTGGGACTTTGGATTTGTCTCTCCTCGCTCTTGATCTTCACTCGGGAAAAGAACTATGGCGTACCTTCCTTGTAAGCGGAACAAGAGAAAGCAACTTGTTTGGAAATGTCCTTCAGGAGCTTTCCTGTCCCGCTCCAGCTACTCGTGATGAAACGGTCTATGTGTGTAGCAATCTGGGAGCTGTTTGCGCCGTTGATGCCTATTCCGGTGCTGCGCTCTGGACCCGAATCTATGAACGAACCTCAGTGAACACTTATCAAACGGGAGAAATGGCTCGCCGAGAAAGCTCTTTTGCAAACGCAACGCCAGCTATAACTGATCGCCACCTCCTTTTCACTCCAACGGATAGCGCAAACGCACTTTTGTTGGATCCAAGAGATGGAGAGCTCCTCGGCTTACTCCCCTCCGGGTGGCAAGCTGGAGGAGAACCCGTTCAGCTAACCAACTTGGTCAGCATGACGCCTCATGGGGCCTTTTTTAACGGAACCCATGGTGCTTTTCTTGGTTTTCCTGGCTCAACTGGCCTCAACTTTCATACCGAAGCCCTTCTCCACGAAACAAGTTCTGTAGCCCAACAACGCATGGGGGCCCTTGCCCGAAACGAATGGTTTCTCCCCAATCTCGATGGGATTCTTCGCGTTCACCCACAAACTGGGCAACCCTTAGGGCAAAACATTCCGTGGCCTACGGGGCTCTCCGACATGGGCTCCATTCAGGCCCTCCCGGGCATGCTCCTTATTCTTCGACCTGGTGGCGTGATTGCAATGGCATCACCAGAGGGCGCGATTGCCTCCATCCCTGAGAATGCAGATGACTCTCAAATTGCGAACATCCTTCCTGTATTAGAAAACTCACTCTCTGAAAACCCTAATTCGGCCCCTCTCTCAATTGCGAGTCGCTGCAAAGTTCTCGCAAAAATGGCAACGCGCAAAGAACTCAAAGAAAGGTTGCTGATGGTCGCTGCCCAGATTTACTTTGCGGCGGGCCAAATCAAAGATGGCATGCCTCTTTTAGAACCTGCTCTCCATAGTTCTCATGCTCAACGAAAATTAGACGCTGCCTGGTTATGCATAAAGCAAACTAGTGCTCAAAAATCTAACGATTCTCATTTCAAACTTTCCTTCAATATTTTAGAAACTGCTTTAAAGAATCATCGGACCCCGACCAATGGAAACCGAAATGCTCTTTATTGGTTTGTTGCTTCCACTCGGATAAATACTGCCGCTGATGATGACCATCTACTGAATGAGCTACTTCAAGTTCTGATGGAAGAAGAAAGCAATCAAGTCAAACTTGAAAACCAAACTTTACACCTATTCGCCAAGGACAAACTCAAGCAGCTTCTTGAAAAACCAGAGCAAAGAGAGTCCATCGAGAGCATTGCCAGCGAATACCTATCAACTAATCCTGAAAACCCAACGCTATGGGATATTTTTTCCGAAACTAAAGCAGTTCACAGTTGGGTCGCCAAGGAAATTCTTCAAAAAGACTTGAGCCCAAAGAGGCACATTCGTTTGCTTGCTTGGGTTCGTGACCACTCCACCGATGAAAAGCTCCTCTCCTTTGTCCAGGAAGCATCAGAGCACTTTGAATCGCCTCCATTGCCTCGCCTCCCTAAGTCTTTCTTAAAGCTCTCTGAAGGAGACTTAATGGGTGCCAAACTCTTAACTCTCCGTCGAACATCTAACCGCTCTGCCATTCTTGTAACTCAAAAGGGCTCGACCTGCACTCTTTTGAAGATGGACTCCTTGGGTCTTCAACCCCTCGCCGAGTGGAGCCCTTCTGACCCAAACATTCAGCTCTCCGACTTAAGCGGAACCGCCTTTTCCGATTCCAACGGTGCCACTCTGATTTGGCGGAACCAGTGGATACGACTCTCACTAGACGGAACTCTTGAAACCCAAGCTTTGCCAGGCCCGGCCGACTCGGCTTCCCTTCCTCTTCGAATGGGGTCCTTCCTTGCCCTCGCATGCGAAACAGTCGAAGGACTGCAAGTTCAAGTCAGGGACCTCGCCACAGGAGCCCTATTCCTAGACCACAGTATTGACCTCGACACTCAACGCGTGGCACGACTGGTAAAAGATGGCTCCAAGCTTCTTCTCATTTTTATTCGATCGACTTCTGCCTGGCATTGGTCTCTCCTCGAATCCTCCATTCCTACCCCTATCGCTCTACCGTCGGCACCTTCTTGGGATGATTTAGACGGCCTCACCTTCTCCCAGAACCAGATATTGCACCTGGACACAGACCAGAAACAACCCGTCGCCTACTTGTCGGATTTCCAATCCCAGACCGCTTGGCCCATTTCTCCTCAAGCAATCCTTAAAACCTTCTCTGCCCCCACGGGAATTGGAACGCTTCTTCTTCCTTTGGTTCCTGGTCGAGGCACCCTTCCCAACCCTCGCCTGGATTGGTGGCCCGATGCCACTTCATCACCAGCTTCATTCCCTTTGGAACATCCCAACTCCCTTTTCCCTCAGCTTGGAATTATGGGAAACCGGAGCAAGAGGCTCCGGAAATCTGAAATCCTTATTCTCCAACCTAATGACAACGGCAACACTCTGCTCTCAGCCCGAAAACTACCCAACTCGCAAGGTGGTTTCCCCCAACTTTGGGAAACCGAACTGCCCCATTCGCCTTGGTCAAAAATTCTTCGTAGGCGACTCCCTATCCCCCATGAAGCCAAGGATGGTTGGCTTGTTCCTCTTTTGATGAGCTTGCCCAACCGGAGTCGTGAACTTCAACTTCACACCATCAATTCAACCGGGGAAAAGGCCCTTCCTTCCTTTGTTTTCCCAACAGCCTCTCTAGGACCAAACCTTTCCATTCACCTTTTGGATGAAGCAGCTTTGATTCACGACAACCAACGTGTCATTCTTTTCGGGTCGAAATGATTCTCGCCACCCTTCTTTTCCTTCTTCCCCAAGAACCAGACGCTTCGGTTCTTTCGGAATCTGGACGGCGCGCGGCCGAGAAAGGCTTGGCATGGCTCGCTCAAGAACAATTGCAAAATGGCTCCTGGCCTGGAGATGTCGGCTACAAACTCAGGAACGGTTATGAGGTCTGGAATCCCCATGCTGCCCACTTAGGGGTCACCTCTCTCGCAGGAATGGCCTTTCTCGCCGGTGGCCATGTCCCTGGGCGCGGCCCTTATGGGAAAGTCGTTGAAGATGCTGCGCACTGGGTTGCCCAAAACGTCCGCGCTGACGGCTACATCTCCGCCAACGAAACCCGCATGTATTCTCATGCCTTTGCCACGCTCTTCTTGGCCGAGGTATATGGCATGGATCGCAAGGGAGAAATTCGCCCAGTTCTTCAACGGGCGGCAGACATGATTGTTGCGAGTCAAAACAGCAAAGGTGGGTGGCGCTATACCCCCCACTCTGCGGATGCCGATATGTCGGTCAGCGCATGCCAGGTCATGGCTCTCCGTGCCGCTAGAAATGTCGGAATTCAAATCCCTTCCAGCACGATTGACCGAGCCGTTCGTTATGTACGGGACAGCGCCGTCCGAAAGAACCAACCCATGCTTCGGCGTTCCTTCAACATGAACCTCCCCGCTGATCCTCCGGGTTCTTTTCGTTATCAACCGATTCTAGATACTCGTGCAAGCTGGGCCCTAACCGCCGCCGGCGTGACCATCCTCACTAATGCAGGAGTTTATGCAGATGAAGATTTGGAAAATGGTTTGCGCTACTTAGAAAGCGACCTCAAAGACTATAGTGCGAAATGGGGAATTCGAAACCGTGGGCATTATTACTTTTGGTATGGTCATTACTACGGCGTTCAGGCTTTCCATATGGCAGGGGGACTCCGCTGGAGAAATTACTTTTCCCACATTCAAGAGACGCTACTTGGCATGCAGATTAACGATGGTTCCTGGCCCAATTCCACTGGTCCTGGAACTCACTATTCCACAGCAACAGCTTGCCTCATTCTTCAAATACCTCGGGAGTATCTGCCCATCTTTGAACGATGAGCTCATCCGCTCACTCCCACTCTGTCCTAAGAGCTCTCCGCCGCCTGGAAGCTCGATGCCTTGCTTTGTTCCTGGCAGGTGGGATTGGGCTTTTTCTTGCGCAGACTTGCGGAATCTTGCTTTCCCTTTATGCCATAGATCGACTTTTTGAGCCTCCTTTTGAAGTTCGATTGATTCTGCTTTTCTCAAGCCTTTTCTTGGAACTCAATCTACTTTGGAAAGGAATCCTCTCCCCCTTGCGACAACGCCCTTCCCCTCGAGATTTTGCCGCTCTTTGGGAACGTAGTCACCCTCAACTTGCGGGACTTCTCAGCACATCCGTAGAAATTTCTGCTCCGCACACCGGCATATCTCCTGACCTGCTCCAGAAGGTTCACGAACAAACAGAGCTTGCTCTTCAAGAAGACCTCGAACCCAACGCAGCTCTCCCTTCTCGCTTTTCACTTGCGCGGCTTGCTCGCGGTCTTTCTGCTTTGCTTGTCCTAATTGTTCTCGCTGTTTGGCAACCAGGAGAATCCAAGATTTTCCTCAACCACTTATTTGGAGGCAAACAAATTTGGCCACGCGCCACCCAGCTTGTTTTGCTTCCGCCTCGCTTGGAAGGAGGGGGCACTCCTCCCGCCTGGGAGCAAGTCGGCCCTGAGGAATTTCGCCTTTCCGTTGCCGCATCTTCCTCCATCACTCTTAGAATTCGAGCCGAAGGAAAAGTTCCCGAAGCAGTTTGGGCTTTGGGAAACAACCGGAAACGAAAAATGCGGAGCGTCGGCGGCGAGGAATTTGTTTTGCGTCTTCCTCCTCTTCTTGAAGCGGTGAATCTGCGATTTGAAGGCGGCGACGACACCGACGGAACTCCTTTTGTGCAACTTCTTCCCGGGCGTGCACCGGGTTTTCAATCCTGGCTTGTGCACATTTCGCCTCCGGATTACATGGGCCTCGACCCTTGGACATCAAACCAACATGAGCTCAGAATTCCACAGGGAAGTGATATGGAGCTCGAATTCCAACTCAACTCTCCTGCTGACGAAGTTTCATGGCATTCCTTGGATGGCTCTAGAGATATCTTGATTGCAGATACCTCAGGCACTTTCCACAAAAAACTCAATGCAAGCTCTTCCGGCGAAGGCCATCTGTCTATACGTGGACTCGACGGCTTCATAAACCCCAGAGCGGCTTTGCTTCGTTGGAAAATGCAGGCCGATCACCCTCCGGAGCTTGAGGTTTTCTTTCCTGTGACTTCTTGGGCAACTCTTCCTGGCGCCTCAGTCCCTATGCTCATTTCAGCAAAGGATGATTTTGGACTCAGCGAAGCTTCGCTTTTCGCTCCAGGCTTGCCCCTTTCCGGGTTTTCCCTTGAACTAACTCCCAAGGCAAAACAGGAAACTTGGTTTCAAAAACTGCAAGTTCCAGAACAATCAGACACCACTCCAAATCCTGAAGAAGGAATGCGATTCCGCGCTCGAGTACTTGCTCGAGACCTTGCCCCTCCGGCTGGACAAAACAAGGAGACCGAATCACCTTGGATTGAAGTGATGGCCCCAGAAGAACTGGAAGAGCATCATGCGCAGGGGATGGTTCGAGTACGAGAGCGAGTCGAAAAACTCATCGAAATCGTCGCCCCCATTGCCAGAGGAGATTCCCCGGAACCACGTGCCCCCAGAAGCCTTCGCCAAAACAGTCGCCGAATTCAGGAGCAACTTACGCTGATTCTTTCGGAGAGGATTTACGCCAATGTGGACAGTGGGAATCTCCTTGCGCAAACAGATTTAGACCTCCTCCTTAGAAGCGGCTCCGAGCCTGGCTTCCCTGGCGGGGCCGATTCGATAGTTCAGGCTTTAGCCTCTGCCCCTCTTATCGAGCGAAGCGCTTGGGTTCGAGACCTTGCTCTTGCAATCCTCCAATCTCGCCGAGGCTCAATGAATGAACTTCTTCGCACCCTTGATTCCGGCAAAGACTCTCAACAATCCGCAACTCTCCTTGAAATGGAACTTCGTTCGATGCTGGAGGCCCTTCTTGAATGGGAGGACTTCAAATCTGCGATTGACCTCCTGAGAGGCCTCTTAGAGCGACAAAGAGCAATTCATTTGCAAACCATTGAGTCCGCCAATCGTTAATTAGAATAAGCACTTCCCATGAAACGCCTCCTCCTCGTTGCTCTTGCCTGCTGCGCTCTCCCGCAGACGGTCATGGCGCAGGGTCAGGACCACCAACGCTTGGCAAAGGACCAGAGGCAACTTGCAGAAACCGCTCGACGGCTAGAAACCCTTTTAGAGCTCCTGGAAAACCGAGAACTTGCAGAAGGAAATCTTCAGCGAGCGGATCTTTTGGCTGGAGCGAGAGAACGCCTTCTTCAGGCAACCGAAGGCGCGGATTTGGCCGCCGTTATGGAAGGCATCGCATCTGAATTGTGGGAACAGCAAACTGGTGCGGCCTTGGAAGAGCAAGCCCATATGGTCGAAGAACTGCAAGCTTTGCTGGACTATCTCCTGAAACATGAGCTTCAAGCCCAGATGGATTCTCTATTGGAAGCCGCTTTCAAAAAACAAGCTGGCATTGAAAAAGCGATTGAAGAACAAAAGAAACTCATTGCCGAAACCGAGGCACTGCAAAAAGGGGACCTTCCAAAAGAATCTGCCATTGAAATCGCGGAACAACTTCAAGAATTAGCGGAACAAGTATCCGAACTCTCTTTTGGCGACCCCCTTCTTGATGAGGCTGCAAAAGCTCAGAAAGAGGCCTCTGAAAAAACAGAGAGCTCTCCTGAAGAGTCCACCGAAAAGCAGAAGGAAGCTCTTGAAAAACTCAGGGAAGCTCAAAAGGAAGCTCAAAGAAAATCGGGAGAGCTGAAGCAAGCCCAAAAAATGGAGGAGCTCATCAATCTCTCTAAAGAGATTGCGGCAATTTTAGAACGGCATGTTCTTTCCTTGAGCTCAATGAAGGACCTTCATAATGAACACCCCAATGGAAGAACGCCTCGCTCGGCCCGCGTAAAGCTAAGAGGCTTGGCAACCGAACAAGTCGCTCTCTCTAAAGAAGCAGAGTTTCTTCTCACTGAAGTCAATACCGGTGGAGCTGATGCCATTCCTTTTTTGATGTCGAAATTAGTGGACGACCATGCCTGGCTTGGGAGAGCTCTGGCTCCCCCTTCTTATCGTTGTGGGGAACTAGAAATCGAAACCGGAGAGGATATTCGCTTGGGCTGGATTGAGATCCTTGAGGCCATCCAAACTGAAGCAGAGCGAATGCGCGAACAAATGGAAGGCGGCAACATGAGCGCGGGTCCTCAATCGAGAAGACCCCTAGTCCGATTCGCTGAAGAACTGCAACTCCTAAAGCGCCTCCAAACTCGCCACTCCAAAAAACTGAGTCGCTTTACCCACCGCCGCGCTCTCTTAACCGAAGCCGGAATGGATATTGACCAAGATGACCTCCGCGAACTGGACCGTCTGCTTTTAACCCAGGAAGAATTGCGACAGGTTTACGAAGCTATCCTTGCTCGCCTTGAAAAAGAGCCCTCCCCCGCGGCAAGCGGAGGAGACCCACCAACCGAAGAAGAGGAAGTCTTCTAATGTCCTTCCTACTCTTTGCCGCCCTTCTTCTTCAAGAACCCGTTCCTAGCGACCCGCCTCTGGAACCGAGTTTTCAGGAAGTTCCTGATTGGCAAGAAGAACTGCAAAAGCTGGTTGACCTTGTACGAGAAGATTTCCGGCAGGTGCATCAAAATTTACGCGACGCGAGAGAAAGTTTAGATGTAGAAGCCCCCGATCGCCCTCTAGATTCTCTTCTCAACCAAGCCCATGAATCAGGCCAGAAGCTCCTCACAGATATGGAGGAATTGCTTAGTAAAATTCCGGAAAACACGTCCAATAGTCAGGGCAGTGGAGACCCCAAGGATTCTTCTGAAGACAACAATAAACCGAAGGATTCAGAGCAAAAGCCTGGTGATCAACCAAAGCAACCTAAACCTTCTGAGCAAGAACACAAAGATGGTGAGCAAGGGCCAAAACCACTTCAGGGCCGCTTCTTGTTTGACCACCGTTCAGGGGCGTGGGGTGACTTGCCACCGAGACTGCAGAACGCCTTGCAGAATGCCGCAATCGAAGATTTGCCACTTCGATATCGACACTGGTTAGACGAGTACCACCGGAAAAGGGTGAACTAACTTCCCCTCGAAGGTTCTTTTCGACCTTCGATTGCGATCTCTCGGGTGCTTGGAAAATATCCTAATTGGAGCTAGTGGATGGGGACAATTGTCTACTTTCTCCAGCTTTGCCATCCCAGCAATCACGAGAATCCCTCAAGGCCTATCTCTTTAGCAATACACAGCTAATTCAAACTCCTTATATCCCTCCTTTTGAGCAAGGGCGAGAAGCTCTTCCTGTAATTCCTGTGCCTTAATAACCTCCTGTGTTCCAATTTCAATTCGTACTCGCTTCAATCCAAAGTCTCGAGCTCGGACAATTTGAAAGCCTCGACTTTTAATAGCGATTTCCATTCGTTCAATCCTCTCAAGAGCTTCAACCGTGACAGGAATTCCGACCGGAATACGGGAAGACAAGCACGGCATGGCTGGTTTTTCTGAAACAGATAATTGGCGACTTCTGGCAAACTCTCGAACCCGAGTTTTTGTCCAACCTACTTCACGAAGGGGAGCACGAACCAATCGAGAAGATGCCGAACGTGAACCAGCACGATCCTCTGCGTCATCGGAAGCATTCTCTCCATAACACAAAACCCAACCGCGCTCTATTGCAAAGGGTTGAGATGCTTGAAAAAGGGCTTCCTTGCACCAAAAGCATCGGTCTCCAGAATTGGCAAGATAGCGCTTATCTGAGAATTCGCCCGTCCGAAGCTCTTTCAATTCAACTCCCAAAGATCCAGCTATCTTGCGAGCCTCTGCGAGCTCGGCTCGTGCCAAGGATGGACTCACGGCGATGACAGAAAGCACTTTGTCCGACCCCAAAATCTCCACGCAAGCGGTCAACAAAACACTGCTATCCACACCACCAGAGAAAGCAACTACCGCACCGGGCCAGTCCTGAATCAAGGCATGGAGTTCCGACTTCGAACTCATATTTCACTCTCATCTAAATAGCCGTGCCCCGTCTCAATGTAGTGGGGTATCGAGTGAACCATAAAGGCGCGTTCCGCATCGCCGACCTCCCGAATTGGTTTTGCTGGAACGCCAGCAACCATGGTGTTGGGTGGAATGTCCGCGTTTTGGCGGACCAGGGCTCCGGCAGCGACCACGCATCCGTCCCCTATTTTGGCGCCACCCAAAATCGTGGCCCCCATTCCAATCAAAACGCCGTTCCCCACCTTCACTCCATGCACAATGGCACCATGCCCAACCGTGCAATCCGAACCAATCTCTTGGGGGGCACCCGTATCACAATGCACGACGGCACCATCTTGAATATTGGTTCGCGCTCCAATCTTGATTGGAGCGTCATCCCCTCTCACCACAGCACCAAACCAAACGGTGCAATCTTCACCGAGTTGGACGTTGCCAGTGATAACGGCAGTACTTGCGACCATCGCACCGCCTGGCACACGGCGCATGAGCCCTTTGGCAGGAGTCGGGAAAACTTCGTTGGACATTATTAGCTTGAAAAGAAAAGGATGGAAGTCGCAAGCGCATTGTGGGCTGCGTGAAGAGCGAAAGCGTAACGCAACTTTCCACTCCGCCAATATACCCAGCCAAAAAGAAGGCCTAGATAAAACACGGGAAGAAAGACAGTCCACTCATGGGCAAGAGCAAAGACAAGGGAAGAAAAAAGTAAGGCTCTACGGGGACCCCACTCGGAATGTCCTGCAAGAAAACGCCAGAGATAACCACGGAAGAGGCCCTCTTCTAGAAGAGGTTGCGTCAAGATGGCAAAGAGAATAACCGCAACAAATTGCAGAATGGGCAACTCAGTCATGCCGGCAGCAATCCCTTGAATGGGAGCTTCCCCCGTGAGATTTTGAACAAGGATCTCGTTTAAATCCCAAACCCCAAGAAGACCTGGGACGGCAAATAGATAACAGGAAAAAGCCGCACCAAATGACTGAATCTGGCAATTAGGGGTTGCCTTTCGACGAGGCAAGTAACTCCCTTCGCGCCAGCCAAGCCATAACCATGCAAGAGTGCCGGCAATCCAAGCGTACAAAAGTCCAAGAAGTAAAGAGTCCGAGTTCCAAAAAAACAAAGGAAGCAATTGAACTCCAAGAAATAAAATGCCAGCAAGAACCAAGTCCACACCTTTCATTTTTCGAAAGGAAATTACAGGGGCTGGCGCTCCCGCCTTTCTAGAAAGGAGCAGAATGGATACAAGAATCCCTAGCCCGTCGAAGAAAATACTTTTCCCAAGAGCGAGCAGAGCTGCAGTCGTCATACGGGGGTTCCCAACACTCCCGGCTCAGGAGAAGAGGCCATTGCGTAACGTTTCTTCGGGATTCTTCCCGAAAGCCAAGCATCCCTGCCCGCTTCGCAAGCGGCCTTCATGGCCCGCGCCATACGCAAAGGTTCTTTGGCACTTGCGACACCCGTGTTGAGAAGAACGCCTTCAGCACCAAGCTCCATAGCAATCGCAACATCACTTGCAGTTCCAACACCAGCGTCCACGATGACCGGAACATTTAAGGTTTCTAAAATCAAACTGATGTTTAAGGGGTTCAAAATCCCTTGCCCCGATCCGATAGGTGAACCTGCAGGCATGACGGCAGTGGCACCGGCGGATTCCAGTCTTTGGGCTTGAATCACATCATCACTGGTGTAAACCAATACGGTGAAACCGTCATTGACCAAGGCTTCGGTGGCATAGAGGGTTGCTTGTGGATCGGGAAGCAAAGTTTTCTTGTCGCCCAGCACTTCAAGTTTCACTAAATCCGTGTCCAACATTTCGCGGGACAGGCGGGCGGTTCGAATGGCCAGCTCAGCATCAAAGCACCCGGCGGTATTGGGGAGCAAGGTATAGCGCTCTCGGTCAATGAAATCTAAAAACTGCTCTCCTTGAGCCTCCCCTTCAGGAATCCGGCGCACAGCAACCGTGACACATTCCGTTCCGGAAAGAGCAAGCGCATCTCGCATTTCGGCATAAGAAGCGTATTTTCCGGTACCAAGAAAAAGGCGAGATTGGAATCGGTGGGGGCCGAGTTCAAAAGGGACTTCAGGGGGGATGAGATTTTCCACAGCAGATTGGATGTCGTTTTGGTCATCTTATCTCTGCGCCTAACCTCCCCCTACCAATCGAAGCACCTCGATTTTGTCCCCAGGGAACAAAAAAGTCGTCTCATATTTCGCTTTTCGGACGACCTCACCGTTCCTTTCCACTGCCACTCCAGGACCATTTGCCCCCATTTCCAGGAGTAATTCCGAGATTGGCCAAGCCTCCCTCCAGTCCTGGGGGACACCATTAATCAGGACTTCCTTGGATTCCGGGTCGCTGGAAGGATTTTCTGAGGAGTTCATTTTCTGGAAGTCTTGAGGGGAACAGGGGTTGGGGGAAACCAAGAAGGGCAAAAGCAGCCCTTGCCCGAAGCGGGGATGTCGTTATTCTAGTGCGGATGGAATGACCCCTCCGGGTGTCATTCTGGCCAATCCGGCCTCGGCTCCAAACATTCCGAATGCAGCACAGCTGCTGGCCGGGTGTGCAGGTTTTCCTGCGCACCCTTTTTTTCTGGATGTTTTGACCTGAGACCCTTGCAAAACCCCCGAAAACATGAAAAAAGACGATGTCCTGAGAATGATTGACGCCATCCACCGCGAACGCGGAGTGGAGAGGGACATTCTATTTGTCGCCCTCGAGGAGGCTCTCACCACAGCGACTCGGAAAAAAATGGGTGTGGAAGAAGGTCTTGATGTGGCGATTGATCGCCGGAGTGGCCAAATTTCCTTGACCGCCGCGGATGGAAGCGTCGAGGTGCCCACTGCAGTCGATTTGGGCCGGATTGCTGCCCAAACCACCAAGCAAGTCTTCATGCAGAAGATTCGCGAAGCAGAGCGAGACAAAGTTTACGAACAATACGAACGTCTAGTGGGCGAGGTCGTGTCCGGTGTGGTTCACAAACTGGAAGGCCCCAACATTATTGTTCAGCTCACCGGAAAAACCGAAGCTCTTCTCCCCCGCTCCGAGCGGATTCAATCTGAACGCCTTCATGTTGGAGATCGAATTCGCGTATTCCTCAAAGAAGTTCGCAAAGAAGGCTCTCGGGTGGTCATTGTTCTTTCTCGAAAGGATGATGAATTCGTACGCAAACTTTTCGAAGTTGAAATTCCTGAAATCGCTGATGGCCATATCCGGGTCATGCGCGTCGCGCGGGATCCAGGCTATCGTTGCAAGGTTGCTGTTTACGCCATGGACGAACGCGTCGATGCGGTTGGCGCTTGCTTAGGTGTTCGTGGCACTCGAATCCGAAACATCAACGACGAGTTGGGTAACGAAAAAATTGACATCATTGAGTGGTGCAATTCTTTGGAAGAGCTTGTCCAAAATGCGCTCAAGCCAGCCAAGGATATTTTGGAGGATCACATTTTCCCCGATGAGGAAAACCAATCTGTCTTTGTCCTTGTTTCGGAGGAAATGAAACCACTCGCCATTGGTGTTGGCGGACGCAACGTTCGCCTTGCTGCCCGAATCGTCGGCTGGTCTATCGAGATTAAAACTCCTGCTGAGTACGAAGCTGAGCTTCTGGCGGAAGAGGGTCGTGGAGCAGAACCGACGGTAGATGCTCCTGAAGCCCAAGAAAGCGACTCAACACCTGAAGCAACTGAACCTGTGGAGGAGGAATAAGGCTTGTCCGACGAAAAGATTAAGGTCTTCAAGTTAGCAAAGCAGTACGGCTTTAAGTCTGCTGATTTTGTGGGCGTGCTAAAAAAGGTTGGCTTCCCCGTCACTTCTTACCAAGCCTCTTTGGATGCTTGGGATGTTCCCATTATCGAGGAACGCCTTCTTAAGGGAGGCCTCATTGAAGCTTCTCAGGCAACAGCTATTGAATCGCCTGAGGCAACTGAAGAGGAGGGCGATGGCTGGAACATCGTTGTTGAGCCCGCCCCCGAAACACCTGAGGTGGAAGCTGAAGAGCCTATCGAGGAAGAGGTTGAGACACCAGAGCCCGTCGAAGACGAAATTGTTGCCGAAGGCGAGGAAAGCACTCCTGGCGAAACAGAGGGGGAAAGCAAGCCTGCTGAAGAAGACGAACCAGAGCCTCAAGAGGCCGTCACCGACCCCGTTGCCGAAGCCTCCACAGACGAAACACCGGCAACCCCGGCAACCCCGAAGGACGCACCTGAGCCTTCCCTAACCCCGAAACCAAGTGGCAAGGTTAAGCCTCGACCAGGTGCCACTCGTGTTGGAAAAATTGACTTGGCCGCTCTTGGGTTAGTGAAAGCCGACCACGCAAAAGGGCGCGGCAAAGTCACCTTCACAGACATTCGGAATCGAGAAACTACTCGCCGACGTGACCAGCGAACGCGCCAGCGCGACCGCCTCAAGTCTCAGAAAGGAGTTGAAAAGCAGGTTTCCACTGTCGCACGAAAGGGCGACGTGGTTTTGGCACCACCCGTAACTCCGAAGACCTTCTCCACTGCAACCGGCATTGGCGTTAGCGAACTTATGGGTTCCTTAATGAAGCTCGGTGTCATGGTGAATATGAATGCTGAACTCGATACGGAAACAATTGAGCTGCTTTCCAACGAGTTTGAAATCAGCGTTCGCATGAAAGAGCGTGAAGATGCCGAAGACGCACTTATGGCCGAAATTGAATCCGCAAGACAAGCCGCGGACGACTCGGACCTTCAAGGCCGCCCACCCGTCATTACCTTCATGGGCCACGTTGACCATGGAAAGACATCTCTCATCGACGCCATCCGCCAAGCCAAAGTCGCAGACGGAGAAGCAGGTGGAATCACGCAACACATTGGCGCTTACTCTGTTGAAACCAACAGCGGCCAGTCCATCACAATTATCGACACACCCGGCCATGAAGCTTTCACTCAAATGAGAGCCCGTGGTGCCAAGACTACGGATGTTGCCGTTCTCGTCGTTGCGGCAGATGATGGCGTCATGCCTCAAACAGAAGAGGCCGCTGCGCACGCTCGCGAAGCTGGCATTCCTGTTGTGGTCGCTATGAATAAAGTTGACGCTTCAGGAGCCAATCCGGAGAAAGTCAAAGCTGAGCTGGCGAACATCGGTCTTCAGTGTGAAGATTGGGGCGGCGAAACCGGAATTGTGGAAACTTCCGCCCTACGAAAGACGGGCCTCGATGATTTGTTAGAGCGAGTTCTTTTGGAAGCTGAGGTTCTTGAAATCAAGGCTCACCCCCACGGCCAAGCAATGGGCATTGTTCTTGAAGGCATGGTTTCGGAGGGCAAAGGAAAAGTTGCCCACATTCTGATTCAAGACGGAACCCTCACGCCCGGCGATGTGGTTCTCTGTGGCGACGCTTACGGAAAAGTTCGACGTATTTATGACCACAATGGCAAGACGGTCAAATCGGCGGGCCCGTCTGCACCGGTTGAGATTATTGGGCTGAGCGAGCTCCCTACTGGCGGGCAAAAAATCTTTGTTGTGCGGGACATGAAAGCAGCAAAAGAAGTGGCCGAAAAACGCGCCCAACTAGCTCGGGAACAAGAACTCGCTCGAACCGCTGTCGCTGAAGACGAATTCCTCGAGCACATTGATGCCGCTAACCGGGATCAAATTCGCCTTATTGTTAAAGCTGATGTTGGAGGCTCTCTTGAAGTCCTTAAATCAGCGTTGGCAAGAATGTCGAATGAAAAAGTTGCAGTCGAGGTCATCCACTCTGGAGTTGGAGCCGTTACTGAAACAGATGTGATGCTCGCAAAAACTGCGGAGGCCTTGGTCGTCGCCTTCAACATTGCGCCGGACGCAAAAGCTCGTCGCACAGCAGAACGAGAGCGTGTTGAACTGATGCGCTGCAATGTCATTTATGATTTGACCGAGGCCATTGAAGAAATGATTCTCGGGAAAATCGGTCCTGAGTTTGAAGAACAGGTTACTGGATCTGCTGAAGTCCTGGCCCTCTTCAAATCTTCCCGTTGGGGTTCCGTTGCTGGATGTAGCGTGAACGACGGTGTCTTCAGAAACTCTAGTCATGCCCATGTCATTCGAGATGGCAAAACTATCTTCAGCGGAAAGCTGGCATCCCTGCGACACCTCAAAGATGACGTCAAAGAGGTAAAAGCAGGTATGGAATGCGGTCTTCGCGTTGAAGAATTTGATGGTGTTGAGGTTGGTGACACCGTTCAAGCCTATGACCTCATCGAAATTGCTCCTCAGCTAGATTTGAGCGAGAAAGACGAAGAGAGTTCTGTTGGCTAGCGAGCGAAGGCGCAAACAAGTCGCCCGTCAAGTTCAAGAAACGGTTGCGACTCTTCTCCTTCATTCCATGAAGGACCCTCGAGCAAGTTTCGTTACGGTCACTGGCGTGGAAATGAATCACGACTTGACCCTTGCCACCATTCGCTACTCTGTCCTGAACTCCAAGGACAAGCCTCGTGTCAAAACTCTTCTTGACCACGCATTGGGTTTTTTCCGGACGGAAGTTGCCCGTGCTGTGAAACTTCGAAGTGCACCGAAGTTGGATTTTCGCTACGACGATGGCTCCGAACTCACTGAGCGGATTGACAAAATCCTTGACCGGGTCCTTCCCCCAAAGGATTCCGACGAGGAATGACTGAAGCCCCCCGCCGCCTTCGACGGGCCGAAGCAGTTCTGCAACGGCGAACAGGGAGGGTTCTTCTTGTCCTTGAGCGAGCAGTCGATTGTTTCAATCATTTAGCTGTTCTCCGCACCGCAGAGGGGTTTGGGATTCAAAACATTTGGATTGTGGATAATCCACTCGCTGAAGAGCGAAGCGAGCGCACTTCACACTCGGTTACGAAAGGAACTCACCATTGGCTCAGTATTCGGTATTTTCAGAGTCCACATGATTGCCTGACGGCCCTTCAAGATGAAGGATGGACCATTTGTGCGACAGATCTTGGCCGCACCGCCGAGCCTCTCTCTTTAAGCACACTCCTTCCCTTCCCAGAAAAAATGGCTATCGTTATGGGTCGAGAATCAGATGGTGTTTCCAAGCTAATGCTGGAAGCGGCTGACCGTCGTTTCTATCTCCCAATGCAAGGCTTTGGAGAGTCGTTCAACTTAACTGTGGCGACCGGGCTCATGCTCCAATATGTCTTCCTCGCCTGCCCAGAAGCGCACGGGGACCTTTCCGAAACCCAACTCGCAGAACTTCGCCAAGATTGGTACCGGAAACTGGCGAGTAACCAAGAGCGATGGGAAGAGTATCGCCAATGGCTTAGTAGCCCGCCGGAACCCGAGCCTGACCTCCGCCCTGAAGATGCTATGCGGCAGGTTCGTATGCCCAAGAAGTTTCGAAAAAACTCGAAATAAGTTTCGATCCAAGCTTCAGGAACGGTGCCAGCGCACCCCATCTGCGCCATCCTCTAACACAATCTTGGCCTCTGCCAATTGATCTCGTATTTCGTCAGCGAGGGCCCATTCCTTGTCCGATCGAGCCTGGGTACGAGCCACAATAAGAGCCTCAACTTCCTCATCCGAAAGTCCTGAACTAGTTTCAACAGCTTCGGGGAAGAGCCCAAACAAATCATCAACCTCATTGAAAAAAGCAAGAGCTTGCTTCGCTTCTGCAAAAGAAAGCCCGCGCTTCAAAAAATGGTTTCGCAGGTCAAACACAGAAGCCAGAGCAGCGGAGGTGTTGAGGTCTTCAGCAATGGCCAACTGAAACTCTTCTCGAGCCTTGTCAACGATATCACTCCCTTCTTCTCCTCCCTTTCCTTGAGTACAGGCTGCCTCGAGTCGCCGGCGAAAGTCCATTAGACCTTTACGACCTTCTGCGGCAGACTGTAGAGCATCCCAAGTGAAGTTCAAAGATCCACGATAATGCGCTTTTAGAACGAGGAACCGGAAATCCAAAACTTCGAATCCTTTTTCAACTAAGTCATCCAAGGAATAAACATTCCCCAATGACTTCGACATTTTTCCACCATCCACGCGCAAAAATCGAGTGTGCATCCATAAGTTCACAAAGGGCAATCCCGTCGCACCTTCGGATTGAGCGATTTCGCATTCGTGATGGGGAAAAATGTTGTCCTCTCCCCCAGTGTGGATATCGAAAGACTCGCCCAAGTATTTCATAGCCATCGCAGAACATTCCACATGCCACCCTGGGAAACCATCTGGGCCAAAGCAAGACTCCCACTTCATGATGTGCTTGGGGTCAGATTTCCACAGAGCGAAATCGGCTGGATGCCGTTTTTCGTCGTTCACTTCCAAACGCGCGCCCGCTTCCAAATCTTCAATTCGATTCCCAGACAAGGCTCCGTACTTTTCAAAAGAATGAACATCAAAATAAACATTACCTCCGACTTGGTAGGCATGTTCGTGCTCCAATAGCTTTTGGACAACCTGAATCATCTCAGGGATATGGTCCGTGGCTCGGGGATAATGATGAGCTGGTCTCACATGTAAGGCTTTCAAATCTGTAAAGAACTGCTCGCTGACCTGCTCAACCAGTTTCCACGGGTCTACTTGGTCTTTGCGGGCCTGTACTTCAAGTTTGTCCTCACCGTCATCAGCGTCGTCAACAAGATGCCCGACATCGGTGAGATTCATCACCTGGATCACATCAAATCCAAGTTGGTCAAAAAGCCTACGAAGTAAGTCAGCAAACAAAAAGGCACGATAGTTCCCAATATGAGGCCGCTGGTAAACCGTTGGCCCGCAGTGATACATCCTTACAGAACCCTTCTCAATGGGTTCAAAAGTCTCCAAACTCCGAGACATGCTGTTGTAGAAGCGTAAATCCACGGTCAGATTTTAGCGATTCGGGGGGAGAGAAACCCCTTCCGGAATGGAGCCCGCATGTTTTTGAAAATACCGTCGGAAGCGCTGAAGTCGTGCGGCCCTCTCCATCGGGTTCAAAGGACGCCCAAGAAAACTACTTACCGCCAAATCGATTAGCCAACATTGACTGGATTCGGGCTGCCAGAGCAAATTTGCCGGATGCATGTCTGCCGCCCAAAAACCAAGGTCAAAAAGAGACTCTAGCAGTTTCATTGCTTCTGCTATGGCAGCAGGGCTTTTCCTGGCCTCATAAATGGTTTGGGCAGATTGGACTTCTTCTGTTACGAGGTGCTGTTGCCAAAAGAGTCCCTTTCGTTCGGCATAAGCCAAGAGCACTTTGGGGGTGGCAACGCCTTGAGCCCTTAAGGTTTCAGACACAACAACCTCTTCCGTAAGGCGTTCCGCATCTAAAAAACGGTCGCCCAATAGGGCTCCAAAGAACCCGCCATGGAGGTTCCTACGCCAGATTCCATGCCGTTCGCCCAAAGGCAACTTCCGCACAGCGCCTCTGCCTGCGCCACAAACATCTCCTGCCAGGGACTCGAGTCGCTCCTGGCCTCGGTGCTGCCAATTATCTACACCGCCAGGCAATTCAATGCCCCGTCGAACCCAAAGGAGAACTCCTGAGGACGAGTGGCTTTCAAAGGTAGAGGGTGCGGACATCTGCGCATAGTGTCCCAGAGCGGCTAATCTCCCGCCATGCCTGAACTGCTCCACCGCCCCTTACCCGAAAGACCCCGCATCCTCCTGGTGCGCCTTTCGGCTCTAGGTGATGTGGTTTTTGCTCTTCCCGCCCTCCGAGCACTGCGAAAAATGCTGCCCAAAGCCCAACTGGAATGGCTAACCGAGGATCGGCATGAGGGGCTTCTCGCCGACCATCCAGATTTGGACTCTCTTCACATTTTCCCTCGACGCTCGGGGTTTGGCGCTTCCCTAAAAGCCCTGAGAACTCTTCGCGACACCGGCCCCTTCGATGCCATTTTGGACTTTCAAGGAAATTTCAAAAGTGCCCTTCATCTGCTGCCGCTGGCGGCAAGCCGAAAAATTGGCTTTGACCGGAAGACTGCCCGCGAGATGGCCCATCTTTTTGTGCATGAACGCGTTTCCATCCCCCCTCAACGCCACCGTTCCAGAAGGGACTTTCAACTGGTCGAACAATTCGCGCGGTGCACCCAACTAGAGCTCCCCACGTTGAACCTCCAAAAAGATGGCGGGCCTTGGCCAATCCAATGGAATGCCCCAATGGACGAGTCTCCAGAAGAAACTGCTCCCCTCGTGCTTTTGCATACAGGGTTCACTCACTACGGACGGGATAAAGCGTGGCCCAAGCACGCCTGGACCGATTTGGCTTTAGAACTCGCAGATCGTGGCCTGGATGTCCAACTTCTTCACACTCCCTCGGACTTGGCCATGGTTTCTGAAATTGCCGACTCTACTGGCGCCGCCGCCCGGCTCGCCCCCCCCACCACTGGTATTCCTGAGCTCATGGCCCTTTGCGACCGAGCCCAACTTTTAATTGGAACCGATAGTGGCCCTCTCCATCTCGCGGCATGGCGAGGCACCCCAGCCTTAGGACTTTTCGGCCCAACGGATCCTGCCGTTTATGGACCCATTGGCGCTCGAACATCTTGGGTAAGCGCCCTCCCTGATGGCGAAACCCCTCCGGCCCGCCAACGGAACTGTCGCTCCCCACTGATGGATGCCCTGCTTCCAGAGAAGGTTATTCAGGCCGCCAGCTTGCTTCTCTAAAATCCGAGCTACTCCGAACCGTCATTGCGGTGTCGTGAGTCCAGGCTTCTATTTGAAAGGGTGCCCGAAAGCTCTCCTCGAGGCTAAAGCTGTGAGCCTTCCCATCTACCTCAACCCAAAGTCGGTCTCCCTTTATCTCCAAGTTGAGTTCCCGCTCTTTACGGGCCAAGGTGGGTGCTGGTGGTCCTAATGCCTGGAATCCGCCCCCGGGGCCCATTTCTTGATGGAGGCCAACACCGCCGGTTCTGCCAAAACGAACTCGAAGCCGTTTCTCACCGATTCCTGAGACTAAAAGACCGCCCTCTGAGGCTCCGGAAGCCCCCAGTTTGACTCCAAACTGAAGGGGACGGCCCTCCCAAATAGGTTCCAAAATCGCTGTGCAAGTCTGACCAGGGAAGGTCGCAAGAAGAAGTGGGTTTTCGGAATCTGGAGGGTCGAATTCTCGACCTCGCTGACGCACAAGAACAATGCGTTTCACCGGCCAAGAGAAGCCGGCATTTTGAAGAAAATCACGAATCGTCCAATTCGCAGCGAACTCCCACGGAGCCTCCCCCCCTTTTTTTAGGAGAGTTGAGACGAGGGCTTGACGTGCTTGAAGCAAACCTTCTGCTGGCAAATCTTCCCAAAGTTGGCCAACGCCTTGCTCCAATCGTTCTTCCGTAAGCCCCTTTCGCCAGAGACCCGCATCGAACCAAGGATCGTTTCGGTCTCCTGCCAAAGCCTCTGCAATGCCTTCCTGGAACCACAAAGGGGATTCCCGAAGTTTGGAGTCATCCAAAGAGAGAAGGTGAGCAGCTTCATGGCGGAAAGTGCGAAGCCAGGTCAAAGGAGGCCGCGCCCGATTAAGAAGTAAAAGGTCTCGCCTAGGGAGGGGAACAATAGCCAGGCGACTTGCGGGATAGGTGCGAGCCACTCGCGGCGAACCCTTGAGACCTTTCGACAGCATCAACCGACCTGCGGCATACTCGTCCAGGCAAACTCTAAGCTCAAGGGGTTCCGAAGAAATCTTTCCACTGGATCGCCAAGTGCGAAGATTTTCCCACTCACTTCGGACTTGATTCAGCTCCCGAATCAAAGTGGATTGCCAATGTTGGCAAGCTGATGGCAAATCTAATTGAATGCCACTGTCATTGAGCGCCCCCTCCAAAGCTGGGGGTTGCATCTTTGGACTGGAACAAGCCGCCAGAAAGAGGAAAATACCCATGCTCGCATGAGAAAGCCCCCCAAACAACGGAAAGGACTTCCAACCCCCCTTCGAGGTGTACTCTTTGATTTGGATGGCACTCTCGTGGACAGCGAGCCCCTGCATCATGAAAGCGCAGTCATCGTTCTTGCGACTCATGGCCATCAAGTCCCCGTTCGGAGCATTGCGAAATTTATTGGCTGGTCGGAAATTCCCTTTTGGACCGATCTGAGACAGAAATACAGCCTTCATCCCACGCCCGAGCAGTTGGCAGAGGAGCGGACGGAAGCCTTTGGAGTACTTTTGCACGAGCGCAGTTTAGAGCTGCTACCTGGGGCGATAAAAATTTTAGACGCCTTGCGGCAGCGGGGAATCCCCTGTGCCATTGCTTCTGCCTCTCCCCGTGCCCAAATTGAACATTCGCTCAAAGTTTGTGAAATTGCAAATTATTTCAAGGCAACAGTTTCCGGACATGAAGATGTCGAGCGAGGCAAGCCTCACCCTGATGTTTTCATTGAAGCTGCCAAACAATTGGGCGTCTCCCCGCTGGAGTGCTTAGCTGTAGAGGATTCGGCAAATGGGACTGCTGCGGCGGTTGCGGCGGGTAGTTTCACTATTCGCATTCCAACGCCAGGAGAACCGAGTCCGCCAAGTTCCGGAGAACATCTTCGCCTGAAGAACTTAATAGAAGTTGAAGCACTCCTCCTTTAGGAGCGTTTGGTAAAAGCCGCTTTAAGCACTTCATCGAACTGCGAAACATAGACGAAGCGCAATCCCTTTGTCCAAGCTTCATCCAGAACGGTCACATCTCGTTCATTTTCGGAGGGCAGCAGAACGGTCTTAATACCTAGGCGCTTCGCTGCGAGGACCTTCTCCCGAATCCCTCCCACGGGCAAAACCTCACCTGTCAGAGTGATTTCACCTGTCATTGCAGTGCGTGCTTTCATGCGTTTCCCCGTCAGACGGCTCAACATCGCACAGGTAATGGCCGCCCCTGCAGAGGGCCCATCTTTGGGAATGGCGCCGGCAGGAAAGTGAATATGGAAATCTATTCCACTCAGCTTGTCCGCTTCAATTCCTAATTCAAGAGCGTTTGCCCGCAAAAAGCTGTGAGCAATTCGACAGGACTCCGTCATGACATCGCCCAAACTTCCTGTAAAGGAGACACGGCCCTTTCCTGGGAAGCCAACGCATTCAATTTCAAGAACATCCCCCCCATAGGGCGTATAAGCCAGACCAAGGGTTATCCCAACTTCAGGTCGAAGACGAAGACGGTCGTCGGTAAATCGTTTTGGCCCCAAAAATTCTTCAAGTTTGCTTATGGGAAGTTCAGGTTTCGGTCGCTTTCTACGAGCAAGCTGCAGAGTACGTTTCCTACAAAGAGAGGCGATTGATTTTTCAAGACCTCGCACTCCGGCTTCGCGAGTCCAGCCGTTGATGACAGCTCGGATGCTTGAAATAGGCAACTTGAGGCGTTTGGACGCTAGTCCATGCTCTTTTAATTGGCGAGGTAGCAAGTGCCGCTTCGCAATTTGAACCTTTTCTTCGGTAACGTAGCCAGGGAGCTCAATGACTTCCATACGGTCTCGAAGGGCAGGTGGAACATGCTGAAGAACGTTAGCCGTCGCAATAAACATGACCTTGCTCAAATCAAACCGCATGTCCAAGTAATGGTCTAAGAAATCGTGATTCTGCGCTGGGTCGAGCACCTCCAAAAGTGCGCTAGCCGGATCTCCTCGGAAGTCTTTACCTATTTTGTCGATTTCATCTAGAACGATGACGGGGTTATTTGTCCCTGCGCGACGAACCATTTGAAGAATGCGCCCAGGCAGAGCCCCTACATAAGTCCTGCGATGCCCCTTGATTTCGGCCTCGTCACGCATCCCGCCTAAGCTCATTCTTTCGAGCTTGCGTCCCATCGATTCAGCGATGGCCATAGCAAGAGAAGTTTTCCCCACTCCAGGAGGGCCAGCAAAGCACAGAATCGCCCCAGAGTGTTCAGGGCGCATTTTCCGAACCCCGAGGAATTCGAGGATGCGTTCCTTGGCTTCCGTTAAGCCAAAATGATCTCGTTCGAGGACCTTCTCCGCACGGTCAATATCAATGCGGTCATCAGACGAAACGCGCCAAGGCAATTCCACCAACCATTCCAAGTAATTCCGAACAACCGGATATTCCGGAGACATCGTTGGAACCATGGAAAGACGTTCGATTTCTTCGCGTACCTTGGCAGCAACCTCTTCAGGGTAATCGCCGCCCTCAAGTTTCTCCGTGAAGTACTCGCGATCTCTTTCAGAAGGTTCTTGTTCTTCGCCTAACTCGCGACGAATAATTTTGATTTGTTCTCGCAGGAAAAACTGCTTCTGCTGTTCTTCAATTTTCTCACGAATTTCTGCCTGGATTTGATCGCCAAGCTCAAGGGTCACCAATTCTCGAGTGAGGGCCTCATCGACCATCTGAAGGCGAATGCGAACATCCAGTTGATTCAAAATGGCTTGTTTTTCCTCTGAGTCCTTAACCAGATAGGCAGCAGAAAAATCGGCCAAAGCGCCGGCAGGCTCCATATTTGCAGCAGCCAAAGAGAATCCATCTCCTAAGCCGGGTTGGTGTCCAGAAACTTTTTGAGAAAGGGCAAGCACATTGCGCTGCAAAGCCTCCACCTCTTTCCCCGGAGGGTAAACATCCTCCGGATAAATCACGGTAGCGACTGGAGACTTACGCCCCTCTGCCTTCAAGGTCCTCCAAGTATCAACTTGAAAGCGCGAAAGGCCCCGACAAACATAGTTGGAATTGCCATCGGGCAACTTTATCCGTTTGTGAACTTCTGCAACTACTCCGGTAAGTTCGAAATCCTTGGGTTTCCAGGAGCCAACTTTCCCGCGAGCCAGAATTAGCCCGACATATTTGGTGCCTCCGTTTTTCTTCCCTTGGGCAATGGCTTGCTCCATGATGGTCTCTTCCAAGCCTGAGCGAGCCACAACCGGCATGATGAGCCCAGGAAAAGGGACGGACTGGCTCATAGGAAATATGGGCAACACTTTGGGCGGGGTGCCCGTGTGCAGAATGGGCAAACTTGCAGCGGCCTCGGCAAGAACCTGGCCAAATGCCTCAGCTTCTTCCGGGCTGGGTGTCAAAATATCGGATTCTTCTTCGAAGTCTGGGTCCTCTCGCATCTCCTCTATTATCCCCCTGCGGGGGTCGGAGCGGGAGGGGGTTCTTCTAACAAAACAGGCAGTCCTTCGGATTTTGCAATTAAGGCCACTCCACAGGAATCTGACCAAACATTGACGGCGGTCCGAAGCATGTCCAAGGGCCGGTCAATCGCCAACAGCAAAAGTACACCATCATCAGGCAATCCCAGGGCTTGCAAAATAGTGGCCTTCAACACTAAACCAGCACTCGGAATTCCGGCCGCACCAATGGAAGCTAATAAAGCCATAATCACAACTAAAAACTGCATCCCCATGGTCAAATCAAAGGCTGGAGAGTGGCTTGCATAATATTGAGATAGAAAAATAACACCCACACATTCGTACAAAGCCGTGCCATCCATGTTGATGGTGGCTCCTAAGGGCAAAACAAAGGAACTGATTTTATTGCCAGCCTTCCCTCGCTTTTCTGCACACTCCAAGGTAACGGGCAAGGTCATGGAAGAGCTACTCGTTGTAAAAGCGGTCATAAGAGCTGGCGACATTGCTCGAGCCCAACCAATGGGAGACACCTTTCCAACAAAGCGCAGAATGAGGGGTAGAACGACGACGGCATGTAAAAGGAGAGTCCCCGCCACAATGGCCATGAAGAACAACAAGGGCTTGAAAGCCGCCAGGCCAGTTTCCCCCACCACCTTGGCAACTAGGGCAAACACGCCGTAAGGGACCAAGGACAAGACCCACTCCGCAACGCGCATCATGACTTCAAAGAAAGATTCGAAAAGCCCGCGAATGCGAGGGCCATGAGGTTCCGGAGATTTTGCAATGAAAAAGCCAAGAATGAGGGCAAAGACAATGACCTGGAGCATTTGTCCGTTTTGAGTCAGAGCTTCAAATATATTTGGGGGAACCATGCGAACGAAAATGTCCGCAAAGCTCCGGCCTTGGCCCGCATCAAACTGTTCGGGAATGCTGAGTACGAGTTCTGCACCTGTTCCCGGCTGGAATAGATTGACAACCAGCAGGCCACCGCAAATGGCAAAAAGGCTTGTCGTCATGTAATAGAGAAGGGTCTTTCCGCCAAGCCGCCCAAATTCTTTCCCTCCCGCCACGGAGGTCACACCAGTCACAATACTAGAAAGGATGAGCGGGACGATGAGCATCTTGAGCAGGCGCATGAAGATGTCCGCAACCATGGAAAGCGGAGCAAGCCAAGCGGCCCGCTCACATTCAGGGTCGAGGTGGGAAATAATCATTCCGTTCGCTCCCGGAGAATCCACCCAAACCGCTTCGGTGAAATGCTGAAAGGCAACTCCAGCAATAGCGCCCAGACACATGCCTACAAAAATCTTGGTGTGTAACTTCACCCCACCAGAATAAGCCTGCGCCCTACCCTTATACTGAATGGATTAGGGCCAATTTTCGGTGGCAACGAGGGTTTCTTGGACTTGAGGATGATTCTCCCCCAGAAGGGGCACGAATGAGGCTAAAGCCTTCTCCAAATGCTCCCGAGCCAGGCCATCCTCTTTCGCTAGATGAAAAGCGCCGGCCAGAGCCCAATGGGAATAACCGACTTCAGTGTGCAAATTGCCAGCGTCCCTTTTGTACTGCTGAAGAGCGCGCTTTCCAATGGCCACGGCTCTTTCATACTCTTGACGATGCAAGGCCAAAACAGCCAAGTCAAGGCAATTTAAATTCATCAACATTTGATGCTTGGAAGGGTTCAAGATTCGCCAATCTTCAACCTTCATAAACCAATTCAGGGCTTCCTCTGTGTTCCCAATATCCAGAGCAAAGGCGCCCAAGCGATTCCAAGAAGCTACGGCTCGCCAGGATTCTTCCGGGATTTCCGAGTCACTGTTATTCATAACCTCCGTAGCAAGCTGAATCGCGCGAGAGTGGAAGGGTGTTTCTTTAATCGAAATTCTTGTCATGGACCAGGCCAAGTTTAGCTTAATATCCAACTCCAATTGATCATGTTCGGTTTCCAAATCCTTCAAATTTTCCAACGCAGACTCAAGGCAATCGGATGAAGACTGCCACTCCCCTTGATAGCGTAGAGCGACACCAATTCGGAGAAGCTGTTGCGAGAGTTTCAAAGGATTCCTTGAAAAAAACTCCTCGGACGAAATTTTCAATTTATTCAACTCGATCACGGAATTTTCACGGTTATCCAACCGTCGGTCTGGGTCCATGAGGCTCGTGAACTTTGTGGCAGAAACAATGGCTCGTTCAGCAGTTTGAAGCCCTCTTTTGATTTGAAAAATCATTAAGCTTGAAATAAACAAACCGCCACAAATGCTGACAAGAAAAGCGGTCATGGCTCGGTTTCGCTGTGCCCATCTCCAAGTTCGTTCAATGGGACCGGGCGGTCGAGACAAAATAGGAGCTCCCTCAAGGAAACGCTCCAGCTCCTCAGCCAACTCCTCAGCACATTGGAATCGGTGCTCTGGATCCTTATCCAGACACCGCATACAAATCACTGACAGATCGCGTGGAACAGCAGAGTTTTTGGATTTTACCGTGGGAGGGTCCTCGTTGAGGATTTTTAACAATACGCGTTCTCGCATAACGCCATCGAAAGGTCTCTTCCCAGTCAAAGCCTGATAGAGAGTTGCGCCGAAGCTAAATATGTCAGTAGAGAAAGCAAGATTGCTTTGACCATTTACCTGCTCAGGGCTCATGAAACAGGGAGTCCCAGTTTGTGTTCCCGGCTGGGTAAAAAGAATGGCCCCCTCAAGCCTAGCCAGACCAAAATCGACGATTTTGGGGTTACCATTTTTTTCAATCAAAATGTTGCCTGGCTTGAAATCTCGGTGAATCACGCCCGCGCGGTGAGCTGCTGCCAAGCCTGAAGCCAACTTGGTAAAGAAGTTGGCACACGTATGGATATCCTCCGCCGAAGCAGGCTTTTGAACGGAACCGTCCTCAAAGGATGCCTCCAATGTCCTTGAATTCGGAACAAGTTCCATGGCCAGGAAGTGAGTTCCCTCGTGCTCACCGGTCGTAATGACCTTCACAACGGAGGGGTCATCAATCCTCCCCGCCGCCGCAGCTTCCCGCTGGAACCTCGCCAAAATCGTTGAAGAAATCGAATAGATGGGGTAGAGGATTTTAACAGCGACTCGGCGATGAACGGACAGTTGTTCGGCTTCCCAGACAACTCCCATCCCCCCCCGTCCTATTTCTCGCCCTAAACGGAAATCACCAAGAAAGGCGCCTGGCTTTGGGGCTGCAGGTGTTTTCTGAAATTTTTCGGTAAGAGAAAAGTACTCATCCAGTTTTTCTTGAAGAGAATCTCGAATAGAAAGGTCGCAGGAATTTAAATACTCCTCCCTGGAGGGCTCTTTGCCTTCTTGAACTAAATCCAAAAAGGCTTGAAAGGCAAGTTCAGCCCTACTCATTCCATATCAAGAATACGCTCAGAATGAATGTCTGCCCTCATGCGGGAAACCGCGCGGTTTAAAGCCTTCCTGGCAGTAGAAACCTCAAGCCCCATTCGCTCGGCAATTTCAGCATGGCTAAAACCATTCAGGCTAAACATCACAATCTGCCTATCTCGAGGCGGAAGTCGAAAAACTGCTATCGCCATTTGGTCCCGCTCCTCCTTGCTTAAATTCTCAGTAAGAGGACCAGGCTGATTTATAGCTACGCCAATCTCTTCTGGGGTGGTGCTTGCTCGAAGATCTTCTCGTCTTTTTTGGGTTCTCATTCGGCGAGATTCGTTGCTCGCCTTCCATTTCATGCGCTGGCTTAGCAAAGAAATGAAGGCTCCACGTGTCGTAAATTCAAAATCAGGAAGGTTGCCCCATATTTCTGCAAAAACAGATTGGACTAAATCGTCTGAATCTACCATGCGCCGCAAACTTGGTTGGACATTCACAATCTTTGACTTTAGCAAATGCTCCATAAAGTAATTCAGGAACTCATTGAACAACTCTTGGTCTTGAGACACCTCACCAAAAATTCCACGAAGGACAGCATCTTCAGCCGCAACATCTTGGTCAATCCACTTGCTCACCAGGGCGGCATTCTTGTCCTTCTGAAGCCAAATTGCACAAGCAGGGCCAAGATAGGTCTCGGTGAACTGAAAAGCAGGTTCCATGAAAGGTGCTGTAGCGGGAAGGGGTGTCCAGAAAAGTACAGAACTCTAGGCTACCAGAAAAACTTGGGTGTGGCCTAGATTTCGACGCCAAAAAAGCCCTTGAGGCCAAAACCAAAAGCCATCGAAACCACCACAAACACAATCATAATTGTTATTTCACCTCCTCCAAATGGCCCCAAGGGAGCAGGAGGGTATTCAACCCAAATGGACGTCACAAAACTAGACGCATCTAAAACGGGTTCGCCAAAATAAATAATAGGATCCCTAGCATGGGCAAAATCAGACCATGGGCTTGCGGTACGAATACGCGCCAAGCGTTTGGGGTCCCCGCCCACGACAAAAGCCTTGCTCACATCATCACCAGAACGACTAAGTGTCAACGCACCTTCCCCCTCAGACTTGGCTTCCAACGTGAAGGCAATTTTCCCGACCATATTGGCGCGATTAATTAAATTGGCGTTCTCTGGCTTCAGAAGTTTAACTTCAGAAGCAGCCACGCCATCGTTCAACTCTGCCACGACCACTACGCGGTCTTCGGGCTGAAAGGGGTCAAATGCATATAGAGCATTCATCTGGAACCACACAACCATGAAGGGGGCGGCGAGAACGACCATCGGCAATGCATTCAGGCTGAGGTAGAGCATATTCCAGCTTAAAGCACCCACAACACCTCGCCCAACGGTTGGCATATCATCCTGGAAAAGGCGGATGCCCAAAAGGTTATGTTTGATTTTGTCTTTCACCGAAACAATGCCACTTTGGGCACTTACATGCGGGAAAGCCATAATGAAAAGCACACCCGTCACTGCACTAATCAAAATGACGACCGGCAAAGGCCCCATCCAGCCTAGAGCAGTATCTAGGAAATTAAAAAGCGCATCCAGGACACCCGGCGACGCCCATCCCACAAAAGAGATGGCCGCACAAATGGCAATGACGACGAGAGTCCCTAACACTTCCTAAGCTCCATTTAGCTTATGTAACCGAGCCCGCGCAAGGATTCAGTGATGGCCTCGTCCGAGGTTCCAGAACTTTCAATTGACTTGAGTTCCTTCTCAAGCACGTGCTCAATAAACTCTTCGACAGAAGAGTAACCTGCAACTTCCGCACACTTGCGGCAGCGCTCAAGGAGTTCCTTGTTGAGTTTGACTTTGTTGCCTCCGAACATTTTTTTCTCCGTTTCGATTTAGAACAGCGGTTTGCCGTCCAGCCCCTCCGGCGGGGTCACGCCGAATTGGGAGTAAAGGGTAGCGGTGATATCCTCCAAAGCCGGAGTGGCGGTAGAGAAATCGTGAGGGGTGCGTGTGGCCAGGGTCCCCTTGACCAATTCCGGGTCCATGAGGTGAGAGCCAGACCAGCGCGAATCGTTATCCACGAGAATGGCCTCACCAGTGACTTTACCTTCCGCAGCGGGGTCGGATGCGCCAAAGCCTGTATTAAATCCAAGTTGCAAATCCGGTGCTAAGAAAACTTGTTCTCCAGAGAAGACTTCTGTTGCCGGGAGTACGCGGGTAAAGACTGGGCGGCCTCCATCTTTCAACTTCATTAACTTGCTCTGCATTTCAGCAAGAATAGGGGCAACTTCGGAATCCTTGATGATGCCTTTGGCCTCTCGTCCCACTCTATTCAAAATGATGCCATTAAAACCAACGGTATAAGCCTTGGTTTTGGACCAATCTACAATACTGGGGTCCCAATCAATGTGACCATCGCCACTGTGGTGAGCGCCAATGCTACCTGTTGAGCCCGTTTCTTTGAGCACCATGTAACCTTCCTGAACAAGCCAATCATTCACATTCATGACTCGATGCATGGGAGCAAAACCGTGGTCGGACATGATGATGAGTTCGGTGGAAGGCCACCGTTCACTAATCTGGGCTTCCAAGTAACCAAGAAGGTCATCCACTTGAGCGTAAATTCGGTCAATCTGCTGACTGTATTCCATACCTGCGCGAGCGTTCATGCCATACTCGTCGGCGGCTTCCAAAAGTTCCCTCGGAACCTGGCTATAACGACCAGAGGCCTCCTGATGCGGGTGTTCTTTGTCGGAGCAATGCCAAAGCATGTGACAACGCATGTCCAAGGACCCGGTGTAAAAGAAAAGCAAACCGCCTGTGCGGTCGAATTCGTTCAAAGCGAAGTCGAGCATTTTCATGCGCTCCACCAGAACGGTATCTGATTCGTTCACAAACTCAGGGGTTGTGAGTAGGCCAACCTTGTAGGACTTATACGCATCAGGGAACCCTTGGGTGTAATAAGGCCCAATTGCGTCCGCAAGGGTGGCTGCCGCATCCGAAGGGGTACTCACATCCATCGCAGGTGCCCAGGGGTCAATCTGTACGGGGGCAGCATAAACGGCAAAAGGTTTGGCGGAAAGGAAGTAGAAGCGAGTCCAGCCACTCACAGAGGACATGCCGCCCACGGCGAAAGACACTGGAACCCAATCGGACCAGTCACCGGCTTCGGCAATTCCAATTCCAAGGTCCGTTTCGGCAGCCAAAATAGGCGTGGAACCTGTGAGATCCAAATGGAAAGTCACAGGGCTCGTGGCGGGCTGTTCGGGGTCAGGAGGCCCTTCCAAGACAGTCGAGACCGTTGCCACGCCTTTGCCACCCGCATCTAAGCGCAAGGTATTCAAATCAACGGCTTTCATTGCATAGGAGCCACCGGACTTGTTCCCCCAACCGCGGTTGGTCGCAAAGTCAGAACGCTCAAACCACAAAGAGGCGCGACCGGAAGCAGCGCCGGCAAGGTCGGGAGTCCCCATGTCGGGATACACCACGGCAGTGGACTCTTCCTCCAAGGGAAAGTTCGCAGGAATCCGATGGATTGCGACCGGCACGCCTGCGTCGGCCATTACATCCCAGAAGGTTGGGAACATCCGAGTTGAGGTCTGCCCCCCACCCATTTGGACGGGAATTCCGAAAAGTTCGAAGTCCATCCAAGGATTTTCTGTTTTGCTCATTGAATTGAGCAATCCGTAGGTCGTGCGATCCGGATGAATAAAATCGTAAAGACCGTGCTTGCCTGGATTCGTTCCAGTAATAAAGTTCGACCAAGCAACGGGAGATTGAGGAGGCCACGAGGTTCCAAGGTCGGCAAAACTCCCCTTTTCGATGAGGCGAGCAAAATTCGGCATCAAACCGCGCTCCACACGCTCCTTCACCATGTCTGGGTCAAGGCCATCAACACCCAAAACAAGAACTCGCTTTTCACTGGTAGCTTCGCCGCCACAAGCGGACAAAACGAGCAAGACCAATCCAGCGTTGATGAACTTAAGCATTGATTTGCTCCTGGCTGTACAAGGGAGAGCCTTGCATATGGGGAGGAACCTTTGCGCCAAAGAGAGAAAGAGCGGTGGGCCCTAAATCCATCAGGTCAGGTTCTTCAGTTTGCAAAGGCCATTCGGAGAAAATGACGCCGGGCACTTCACGAGGATCGATGCAATGGTCCCCGGACCATGACTTCGTGTTATCCGAGAAAACCTGAGGAGGACAGGAGCCCGTTGCACAGTCCCAGGAATTTCGGTAATCCCGTTTGTATCCCATGAAGAGGTCAGGCGCCTCGAAAACATAAGGCCCCGTAAAGATGGCTTCTGAGTCAAAAACCTCACGGAAAATGGTGTCGCCAGTTTTGGGATCTCGAAGCTCCATCAACCCCGCTTGGATTTCTTTCTTCAAGGCCTGGAGCTCTTCACCTTCTTGCACAATGCCATCTCGTTCACGCGCTTTTCGATTAATAAAAAGACCCGTCAAACCCAGGGAAAAGGCGCGTGTTTGAGACCAATCCACATGCCGAAGCCACTCACCGGAGAGTTGCTTGCCGGATTCTTCATCCACAGGAGCATCGCTCTTGAGAACAAGGTAGCCGTTGTCTCGTAGCCAAGCGTTGAGATTTACTCCGCGCTTGAATTGGCAGAATCCATGGTCTGAAATCACCATAAGAAGGTCGCGGCCCTTCTTGAGTTTGGGTCGAAGTTCTCCAATAAGATTATCCGCCTTTTCGTAAATCATAGCGACCTTGTCCTTGCCCCATTCCGTATCTTTTCCAGCATTCGCAGGGTGCTCAGGATCTAAATAGCGATGGAACATATGAGAAACACGATCCGTTCCATCGAAAACGCAAACGACGGATCCCTTGCGAGTTGTCTTCAGGGCGTCGAAAAGTTGCGCTCGGCGTTCTTCCCAAATATTCAGTGACTGCTTCCAGAAGGCTTCTTCGTCAATGACGCGCTCATTCAATGCCCAAGTATCTTCCGCAAGGCCAAGGGTCGCAAACGGTCCAAGTTTTTTCGCAAGGTAAATGGAGTAAACCGTTGGATGCGAAATGGGCATGGCTGGGTTGGCCGGGTCAATTTGAATCGGAGTCATGTAGAGTCCAAATTCAGGGTTCGTGCCCATGCAATAGAAACGAACAATGCCAGAGACCTTCGGACCGCCCTTGCGCGGCTTGAATTCAAGAGTAATCCAATCCGAATACTCTTTCACGCCAAGTTCAACAGTTTCTTGTTCACCCATTGGGCCAATGGTTAAACGGAGCTTGTCGTTTTCAGAGAGAACATCCACTCGCAAGGCAATCCGCATGGCATCGTTAGTGGAATCAGGAGGGCCAGTGATGGAACAACGAATCGTGTCCCCAGTTCGCCCAACCATATTTACGTCGCCACCAGCTTCCGGGCCACCTGTGGCGGAATCCGTTGTCCAAAAAGAAAAAGAACCTTGGGTACCTTTCAAATCAGGTACGCACATGCCAGAAAGACAAACGCCATGGAACTTCTCCGGAGGAAAAGTAATCGGTACTCTAATGATGTTCGAGAATATCTTCCGATCCCCCAAATAGGCCCACCAAGGACGCCCTTTCCGAAGAAGGCGCATGCTCGACGATGTCTTCTTAAAGAAACCGTGTTTCCCAATTCGAAGAAGAGCTTTTTCGGCGGTAACGATTTCCGAGCTCGACAAGACCGGCAAATAGGTGCAAGGGTCGCGCGTGATGAAATCGAAAATATTGTGTCTTGAGGCATCTACTCCCGTTGTGAAAGAAGACCAAGCAACCGGAGACATGGAAGGATAGGCCGATTTTAATGGTCCGAAATGGCCGGCGTCCGCCAAAGCCTTGAGGTTGGGCATGCGACCCTCGTCCATAAATTTTTTGGCGAGCTTCGGGTCCATACCGTCAAAGCCGACAATGACCAAGCGTTTGGTCTTTCCCTTGATTCGCCCCTTTCCACTAAGAAGCCGTACAAGGACCTTAACTGGGTAGGCCGCGACAATAGCGATTGCCAAAGAAAGGGCACCAACCAAGACAAGTCCACCGGACAATGCAGCAAAACCGGCCCCAGGGCCAATGTAGGCGGAGGCCGGTTCAGGAGAAACGCAAAAAGCAACAAGGACCGCCAATGCGAGTCGTAACTTCCGAGGGTGCTTCATCTAGGGTTGCGACTGTGGGGTAGTCGGCTGGAGATTCTGACAGGAGCGGCCCACCCGCACAAGTGCGAGTGGGCCGCATTCAACTAAATCTAAGCCTGAGCGGTCTCTACCGCAGGAATCAGGCTGTTGCTTTCCAAGTACTCCATGATGGCCGCAAGCGACTCTTCCGGAGTTTGAGTCTCGGAATTCACAGTTACTTCAGGATTCTCAGGAGCCTCGTAAGGGTCTGAGATTCCCGTGAAGTTCTTGATTTCACCCGAAAGGGCTTTGGCGTAGAGGCCTTTTACGTCGCGCTTACAAAGCTCATCAATCCCACACTCCGCATAAACCTCAACGAAGTTCCCGCACATGGTGCGAACTTGGTTCCGGATTTCAGCGTAGGGAGAAATTGCAGCAGTCATCGAAATGACACCATTCCGAGCTAGAAGCTTGGCTACGTAACCAATCCGGAGAATATTGGTGTCACGGTCTTCTTTAGAGAAGCCAAGACCTTTAGAGAGGTTCTCGCGGACTTCGTCGCCGTCAAGGATTTCAGTATTGCAGCCACGCTTGCGCAATTCAGGCTCCAACATACGGGTAAGGGTGGATTTTCCGGAACCGGAGAGACCGGTAAACCAGAGAACGAATCCAGAATTATTACTCATTTTTCTTATTAGTTCGTGGGTTTGGGGAATTAGCGAAGTTTGCCTTCAAGGAAGGGGACCTCGAAAACTTTCTCATGCATGATTGGGCCGTGGCCAAAGTAGCCACTTTCACCAAAAAGTTCGCCGTGGTCGGCGGTGACAATGATCCAAGTATTCTTTGGAACCATGTCGTAAAGACGTGGGAACACCGTATCGTTGAGGTATCGGACCGTGTTGATTTGTCTATCGCGGCATTTGGCAATCATGTCCATATCCATAAACTCGCCCGACTCGTTATCCGAGGCAAGGTTGCCCGTTTCGTCAATTTGGTCATCAAGTTTCCGGAAAATTCCGTTCACGCCAGAGATGTGAGGCAAATCGTTTTTGTCTTCGTCAGGAAGACCATAGGGATAGTGGGTTTCTCCAACATTCATGAGGTAGAACTGAGGAACATTTCCTTTAAGACCCTTTGAAGGACGCGTTTTGTATTGCTCCTCAAAGGTATCCAACATAGCCATCATGTCGTTGTGCTTAGGCATCAACTTGAAAGTGTCAAAGTCCTTGTTCACGCCCGTTGCAGGGTTCAAGACTGGCAACGAAACCATAGCATTGGTCTCGTAGCCTTTTTTCTTCAGGTAACTGGGTAACCAAAGGTGGGGAATCATGGCCTCGAAGCCGGCTTCCGCTACACCAAGGCGGTCTTTGAACTTGTATAAGTCCTCTTTGTAGTACTCAGAGGCATAGACCTTTTCGGGACTGGTATGGGGAACTAATCCAGTGAGAAGGTTGTAGTGGGAAGGAGCCGTCCAAGCGGCATAGGAGTACCGCTTTTCGACCTGATCTAGGCCTCCGCACAGACGTGCGATGTTGGACGGCTCTGCAGCCATGAAAGAATCCCAACGGCAGGAGTCCAATGTTATGACGAGCAGATGATTCTGCTCCCGTTTTTTTCCGAAAATTCCAAGCATGGTTCCCTATTGGGCGATTAGGCTTCGACCTTTTGTGCGTAGGAGTCGATGAGAATGTCCGCAACCTCCGGACGAGAGAACTCGGCAGGTGGACGCTCGCCATTTGAAAGCATTTCACGCACTTTGGTCCCTGAGAGGAAGATTTTGTCTTCCGGACCTGCAGGGCTGGACTTGGTTGTGGCCATGCCACCCGTCAGCTTGCAGTAGAAAGAGTGCTCGAAACGAAGAGTGTTGATGCCGATTTCGCCATCTTCGAATTGGTCAAAAATATCTTGGGCATCAAAAGTGCCGTAGTAAGAGCCAACGCCGGCGTGGTCCCGCCCAATGATGATGTGAGTAATGCCGTAGTTCTGGCGGCAAAGAGCGTGCAGGATGGCTTCACGAGGACCGCCATAGCGCATGGCCTGTGGGTAAACAGCAAGCATGGTGCGATCGAGTGGGTAGTACTTGGCCAAAATGGCGTGGTAACACTTCATCCGGACATCGGAAGGGATGTCGTCAGCCTTGGTATCCCCAACCAATGGGTGAATCAAAAGACCATCAGTTTGCTCAAGAGCTACTTTGGTGAGGTATTCGTGGGCACGGTGAATGGGGTTGCGAGTTTGGAAAGCCGCAATGGTGTCCCAACCTTTTTCCTCAAAGGCAGCTCGGGTTTGAGCTGGAGTGAGGCGGAATTCATTGTGCTTTTCGTATGAAGGAAGAGCAACTGCCTGGAAGGTACCACCAATGTAGGCATTGCCTACGGACTCCAAGTAATCCCATGCTGGGTGCTCGTCATCGCCCTTGAAACACTTTTCAAGTTCGGCGCGCTTATCAGGGGTCCAGTTGTCGGTGACAGTCATGACACCGAGAAGAGTTCCATCTTCGCCTTGAAGGGCAACCTCGGAACCAACAGCGTAGGCGGAGCCATCGTCGTCGCCCTTGGTGGCGAGAACAACAGGCAAAGGCCATGCTGTGCCGGAGGCGAGGTGCATGTTGTCGCAAACGCCTTCGTAATCAGCTTGGCCCATAAAACCCTCAAGCGGGCTCATTGCGCCAGTGGCGATCATTTCGAAGTCGGAAGTTTCGCGAGAGTTAAGGGTCAGAACTGGCAAGGAGGCTGCTTTGGAAGCGAGAGCTTCGGCATTGGCGCCTTCGAGCAAGCGATTGACAAGGGTTCCACCGTGGGGTGCGATCATCTTTTTATTGAAGGGTTGTTGTGTTAGTCGAGGTAGCCCAGATTTTTAAGTTTTTGCTTGATGGCATTGAGTTCATCGGGGGTGAACTCTTCCTTTGCGCTTGTTTCGACCTCGCCCATGAGGTCACGCATGACGAAAACAATGAAGTCCGTTGCGGAAGAAAAACCAGTGTTTTCAATGACCTGCTGAATCCGCCGGTAAAGCGGACGGGGGATCTTGACGGTTACTCGGGATTCCTTTTGCATGGGACAAGGCCACAGGGCTGTGGAGCGGAGATTCTACACCAATCGGAGTGCGATTGGAGTGCAAATCTGGCTCTTTTTGTAGCCCAGCAGGAACCCAAACGAAATCGGAGCCTGCATCTCATGTTCCTATCGGCAGCCAAACCCAAGTTTCCCACCCACTTTTCCAATGGACAGGGGATTTCCTTCGTAAGCCGTAATGAAACTTCGACAATGTCCGATGGGAAGGTACACTTTCCCTCAAATCTCGTTGAGCCCCCTCAACAATCAGAACCATGCGCATCTCCACAATTGCCGTTTCTCTTTTACTGACAAGCCTTTACGCCTGTGGTGAGGATTCTTCCCCCACCTTCTCAGATCCTGTCAACGCCCTCGACGCCGCCTCTAAAGCGGTATCCGCCAAAGACATGACCACCGCTCGGGCAGGATTTACTTATGCCGCTGAGCAATCTGGCGGGAACACAAAGCTTCTTTACCAAGCCCTCATGGGCCTTGGCGAACTCCAAACCCAAGAAGGCGACCTGGAAGAAGCCTATGGCACTTTCATCCGGGTAGAAACGGAATGTGCGGACCTCCTGGATATTCATGGCCACCAACGCGTCATTGACGCCTGGCTTTCTGCTGGCCCCGGTGCCCTTTCGGAAGCCAAAAAGGCTCTCGCAGCCGCCGAAAAGAAATTCCCTAATCAAGTGGAAGCTCTCGAGCGCCAGAAGCAGGGCATCCATGCTGTGGAATCTGGGGACACCGAAGTACTTTCTAGCCTGGGTTATGTTGGGGACTGATTCGTGAAGTGTGCTCATATTAGTGTCCTTCTTGGCCTTCTGCTCCTTGGAGCGTGCGGTAAGCCTGTCTCGGACAAGCCCGGCCTCATTCTGGCGCGGTCCGACTTCAAGCAAGGTGTCCCTTCCCCCGCCGCCATGATGATTCTTCGAAACACTGGCTCTGAATGGGACCAAGAAACCCTCGTTGCCCCAGAACGTAAGGAAACTTATCAACTTGGCAAGCGCGAAAGCGACGGGAAGACCTTTCTGAAACGAATCGACAAAAGCGGAAAGCCCGAAGGTGGCCCCCTTCACTTCTCACCCGCAACATCTGAAGAAGGTGGCTGGACCATCGTTTCCGCCGCGGATGTTCACGACGATGATGTTCACTGGATTATCAAAAAGAAATCCAGAAAGCCTAAAACCAAGACCTATGAGATGGCAGGCGGCAATGTTTTTCACAAATGCATGTGGTTTCAACCCACCTTTGGGGAAGCTGGCATCTTGACTATCAGCGCCAACATGCCTTATTTGCAAATTTGGCGTGGTGGTGCAGGAGCATGGGAGGCCGAGACTTTGTGGACCGCTGAAGTCGGTGGACGGGAGCAACGACTACGTGATGTTGAAGTTGGCGACTTAGACGGAGATGGCCAAGACGAACTCGTTGTCGTCACCCATGACCTAGGCGCCATCTATGTTCTTGAGCAAACGGCAACAGGTTTCGAAGCTCAAGAAGTTCATCGTGCTGCAGAACGAACCTTTGTCCATGAAGCCGAAATCGGAGATTTGGATGGCGATGGGAATCTTGAGTTTTATACGACCCCATCTGAACCCAACCGATTTGACGGCTCTGAGCAAGCGGGCGGAATTGATTCTTACCGTTGGAACTCTGCGACCTCTACCTATGACCGAAAGCCTGTTGCCATCCTCAAGGATCGCCACGCCAAGGAAATCCTCGTTGTGGACCAAGATGGCGATGGCAAATCAGAACTTTACGCCGCTTTAGAGGCTGAAGGCCTTGAAGGCGAAAATGCAGTTGTCATTCTTCGCCGCTGGGTTTGGTCCGGCTCTGAAGTCGCCCACGATCTTGATGTTTCCTTGGAAGGAAGCATGTGCCGCTTCTTAAACCTTGGAGACACCAATGGCGATGGCGTAAAAGAAATTATTGCGTCCACCAAAAATGCGGGCATTTTTGCCGCCTTCCCAAAGGGCAATGCTTGGGTCTCCAAAAAACTCCTTCCCGGGTTCGTCTCAGGTGGTTTCGAGCACGCCACGGTTGTAATGGACTGGGATGGAGACGGCAAGGATGAGCTTTTCGTTGCCTCCGACTCTCAGAAGAGCCTAAACCTCTTCCGCCACGTTGACGATAAACCTTTCCTGGAGAGAGAGGAGCTTGCAAATTTTGCCCCGGAAGCAGGCAAAAATGACTCCTACTTCATCTGGAACATCATGCCTCTTCCCGCCGGGAAATAGCAGGCCTCGCTAAAATCGGTCAGGATGGCCATTTCACCCCCTGTCTCCCGACCGCTTTGGCTTTTTCTGGGCCTTGGTTTATTGGGGGTAGGCCTCGCTTGGCTTACTTTTTTTCATCCACAAACTCAAATCCAAGGCGACTCCCAAGCTCCTAATTTGGATTCGGGTGACTCGCAGCCGCAAGTCCCTGCCATTGTTCAAGAATCCGGGCGGCGAGTGGAACCCGACGCCCTTCAACATGATGGCTTCCTCAAATTAGAAGGAACCTTGGTGGTCCCAAGATGGACTGAACTGCAAGGTGCAACCGTTTCGCTTCAGCCACAACCGGGTAACCCGGCCCCCAAAAGAGATCTTCATCTTGGGAGAGAGGTTAATTTTCAATTCTTAAAAGTGCCCGCTGGCAACTGGATTCTGGAAGCAACTGCGGTCGGTTGTAAGGATTTTCGCGGACTCTACACCTTTAAGGATGACGGCTCCCGACATCACCTTTTGGTCCCCTTCGAGCTGGATGCCTACATTCGGGGGAGAGTGGTGGATTCTTCTGGCTTACCCTTAGAGGGTTTAGAAGTCGCCGCACTTCGCATCGTGGAGGACAAAACCTTAGCCATCACTCCAAGAACAGCCATTTGTGGTTCGGATGGTTTGTTTTCGATTCGCAACATTAGCCAGGGCCCTTACCGAGTAATCCCCGGCGGTACCCGCTACCCCGCCGGAGAAGAAAAGGAAGTTCAACTCGCAGGACAGGAAGCCTGGGTAGATTTCATTCTTCCAGCCGCTGGTTCCGCGTTGGTCCAAGTTCTTGCTAGAACCGATCAAAAGCCACTTTCCGGTCTTACCGTCACCGCCCGTCGAGTTCGTGCCCCCACCAGCAAACAGACCCAATTTGGACATACCTCGTCCGTGCGAACGGACAAAGAAGGCAAGGCTCTTATTCCCTATCTTCCACCGGGCGAATATTCCTTTTCTGCTTTCGGAAGCCGATGGCGAAGGCGCGTTGAACGCGCCAGCGTTCGGAGCGGTATTCAAACCCAGCTGGTCATTCAAGTCGGCACCATCAAGGCAAACCCGCGTCAGTGACCATCCCCTTGGAGTCCTCAAGCCAAGAGAGCCCACTGAGGGAGGCCCTTCGCCTTTCATGGCCGGCAACCCTTTCCTTGATTCTCCACTCCTTTTACCGAGTGAATGACCAGTATTGGATTCAAGATTTGGGCCGAGATGCGCAGGCTGCACTGGGAATGTGTTCCTTTGTGCTGATTCTAAATTTTGCGTTTATTCAACTTTTAAATTCCGGGATTTTGGCACGAATCGCTTTCTTTACCGGCGCAAAAAACCGAGAGGCCATGAAGTCGGTTTTTGGAAGTGGGCTGAAGTCAGGGATGATCTTGATGGTTGCTGTGGGTGTTGCTGGTTTTTTTGCAACACCGTTTTTAGTTCGCATGTTAGGCGCATCGGGAAACGTTGCGGTTCTTGCTGAGAGTTACCTGTCCAGAATCTACATATTGCTCCCATTGGTTGTTTTAAAACCAGTGACTGACAGTGTCTTTATTGGGCTTGGCAATACGGTCACACCAATGTTTCTATCTGCCTTTTCCGTGGGCCTTAACTTTGTTCTGAACCCCATGCTGATTTATGGAGTGGAGGGACTTGGAATCCCCGCAATGGGTGTTGCTGGTGCTGCCTGGGCAACTGGTATTTCTCGAGGACTTGGCGGCGTCATTGCGCTTGGCATTTTGGGGAGGGTTTGGGATTTAAGGCTTCGGATTGATACTCCCGTCCACTGGAAGGAAGTTCGCAAGATGACAAGGATTGGCATTCCTGTCGCTCTTTCAACGGCTGCCTATGCCATTGGTTTTATTGCAGTGTTAAAAACCAGCGTAGAGCCATTGGGACCGGTTGTGCAAGCGGGCCTTGGCATCGGGTTTAATGGAATTGAATCCATTGCCTATTGTGGTCTTTTTGGTCCAGCAATGGCCGTTTCGGGGATGGTTGGCCGAAGGATTGGTGGCGGAGACCCTCAATCTGCTCGAATATCGGTACGGGTTTGCTTGGGGCTCTCGGTTGGCATCTCCCTCTTCTTTTCTTTTTTATTCCTGACGATTCCTGAACTGATGGCTTCAATTTATTCCCACGTTCCGGAAGTGACTCGAGAGGTGGTTCTTTATCTAAGCATTGTGGCTTGGTCTCAACCCGCAACCGCGGCCGAATCTATTTTCGCGAAAGCTCTTGGGGGGGCTGGACGTACGGCAGGAGTTTCGGCGATTTCTATTGGAGGCTACTTTTTACGAATCCCGTTGGCTTGGGGTCTTGCTCATGGGCTTGGACTTGGGGCACTTGGGGTTTGGTGGGCTTTGAACTTGTCAAACTATCTGAAGCTTGCGGTTATAGTCCCGCTGTACCGGCGCGAGATGGAGCGCCTAAACACCGTTCAGTGACCTAATCCAACCCCCACCACTTCATAATTGGCAAAAAAAGGAATCATTAACCCAAAAGACTTCCCTCTGGATGAAATTTTCATGGGGCCCGAAGAATTTGGACGTTTTAACCCGCAGCGGCATGAATTCCTTCAACTCACCAATATTCTTCATTACGATGAGGAAGCAAACTTACTTGTTGCCCACCGCCATGTAGAAGAAGGTGAATGGTGGTCTAAGGGCCATATTCCAGGCCGCCCCATCTTGCCAGGCGCATTAATGGTCGAAATGCTCGCTCAAGCCGGTTCTGTCCACGCCAATTTAATTTTCCATTTTCCGGAAAACACCTTCGTTGGGTTTGCTGGCTTAGACTCAGTCCGGTTTCGAGGTGCTGTGGATCCGGCATGCGACATCATCATTGCCGGACAAGTTTCAGGAGGCTCCGCTGCCCGAAAAGCCTTTCGCTGGAAAGGACAAGTTCTCTCCATGGACGGCAACATTCTCTGCGAAGGAGAGGTATTCGGAATGGGGCTTTAATCGCCCAAGGAGTCGGGAGTTGTATGAGGTGTTTCTAGTTCAGGGGGAAGGATGTTCAGGACATCCAATTCCACGCATGAGCAAGGGCAGTCCAATAGTTTTGACAAGGATGGCTGAGTGCGACCAGACTCTCCTGAAACCACTTCCTTGATATAAGTTCCATGAGCTGATCGAATGGTGACCAACCAATCGTTGGCATCCCTTTCGAAATTCAAAATTTCAATCCAACGCTCCCTCTCCAGATTCGCACGACGATGGGCAACTCGAGAGGGCGTCGTTTGAAAGATAGCCAGTCGCCCTTCCTCAACGAGGTTTTTCAATTTCCCTTCAATCGCAATGGAATCAATCTCGCCGCCCATGCGAACCCGTGCGAGGTAGTCTTTGGGACAACGCGTTTCCTTGAGTTCCACAACTCGTTTTCTGTTGCAAAACTTAAAATTTAACACTTCAATCCGTCCTTCATTCCTTCGATTGATTTCTGTACACAACTCTTCCAGGTCAATCATTGGGCGTTTGCACTTAAGGGCTTCGAAAACAAAGGGGCGGCCCTCCCCCAACATCCTTACATCCATATCTTCCCGACCTGCTCCGTGAAATTTGTTCCGCCTTGATTTCAGCCAGGGCATAGCCACTCGAGCAATCAATTCTTGAACCGAATCCTTGGTTAATTTCCCAAAGCCTTCACAATGCTCACATCCACGGCCCTTGCATTTGGGACAGTAAAAAATGGTTTGAGGAAGATCCCGTACCAGTTTCCGATAGCGACCTTCAAAAAGAACCTTAGTTGGTTCAACAATTTTCTCAGCTTGGTGAGTCATCAGGGGCGAAGATAGGATGAGGGCATGTGGCCAGAACTGATTAGGGTCGAGCTTTTTGGAGCGGAGCGAGTGCTCTCGTCCTTTGGGCTCTTTGTTGCGATTGGATTCATGATTGGGGTTTGGATGGCCACCCGTCTAGCTTCAAAATATGGCGAAGACAAAGTTCGCGATCCGCAGGCAGTTCCTGACATTGCGTGGTGGTGTTTAATCGGTGTTATCGCCGGAGGTCGCCTGGCTTATGTCCTGGTGAATCTCCCTTACTTCTTGCAGAACCCCTTGAAAATTGTGGCTATTTGGGAGGGAGGGCTCGTGATGTACGGGGGGCTTATTTTAGCGGCCACTTTGGGCGCCTGGAAGGCGAGACAACTCGGACTTCGTGTTTCTGCTGCACTCGACTGGGGTCTTACGGGTGGCTTTCTCGGTCAGGCGATTGGGCGCATCGGGTGCCTGATGGTGGGCGACGATTATGGACGCCCAACGGATGTGGCTTGGGCACTTCGTGTTCCAGACCCCTTGCCTCAAGGCTCTCTTTTCCCTGGAGACCTGGCGGGGCAGCTCCTCCACCCAACTCAACCCTATATGCAACTGAAAGCACTCTCCCTCTTTTTGCTTGGGCTTTGGCTACTCAAAAACAAAAGGTTCCACGGCCAAGTCGCGGCAACTCTAGTGGGCGGCTATGCCATTCTTCGCTTTGTGATTGAGTATTTCCGGGGTGACTCTAACGCCCGCGGAGGCATTTTCAAGGAAGGGTTCGGCCCCGGAGAAGTCCCTCAACATGAAGTTGAACTTTTGCTCTCTTCTTCTCAAATGATTAGCTTGGTCGTTCTCCCTCTTGCGGTGTTCGCCTACTGGCGCCTCTCTAAAAACCGCTTGGCCCCTACCAGCACCTGATGTTTATTGCAGGGATTGATGAGGCGGGATATGGCCCTCTCTTAGGCCCTTTTACCGCCGGCTGGTCCCTCTTCCGAGTTCCGAGCACTGATACCAACCTTTGGGAGGTGACTTCCGATTGCGTCGCCCAAAAGCCCGGTCGCAAAGACCGCCGACTCCGAATTGATGACTCCAAACGAGTCAACACCGGCCCTCATGGACGGACCCGCCTCGAAAGAGCTGTGGCCACCTTCCTCAGTTTGGAGCCAAAACTCGGCGTCAATCTTCGCGCTTGGCTCGAAGCGCCCCCCACTGGAGACCGGAGTTGGTTCCGCATGGCGCCCTGGTTTGGTGCATTGCTTGGCCCTACCTGCCCTTCTTCCGATGTGGAGCGCGCTCATCTAGATGCAACCCTCCTCCGACGAGCTCTCCTTTCGAGTGGATGCACCTTCGAGGGGTTCGGAGCTCGAGCTGTCCCTGCAGGTGAGTGGAATCACTTGCTCAATACGCACGGTTCCAAAGCGGATGTCCTTTTCAAAATAAGCATGGAGGTTGTTTCCCATGTTCTCCAGCTGAGCCAACCTGCTCCGCTGAGGATTGAAATGGACCGCCATGGCGCCCGGCGAAGTTATGCCTCTCGACTTGAGGAAGCTTTATCCCCAGATTCAATCCAAATTCATGCTGAAACTCAAAAGGCCTCGCTCTACACCTTGAGCTGGCAAGAGCGCGAAGTTCAAATTCGGTTCTCTGAAGGTGCCGACGGGAACTTTTTCCCCGTCGCTCTTGCATCACTTGCGGCAAAACAAACGCGTGAGCGCTTAATGGATCTTTGGAACCAATGGCACTCTGAACGATTCCCTGAAATCCGCCCTACAAAAGGTTATGCCCAGGATGGAAAACGCTGGCTCAATGAAACTCGCGAGGGAAGGCAAAACTTAGAGCTCGACAATTCCCTTCTGATTCGAAACCGCTAACTACTTTCGCTTTCTTCTTCAGGTTCTTGCTGCTGACGGAAGAATTCGTAGAAAGGGTTAGTCGGATCAATTTCCTCCTTCCAACGCCCAGCATTCGGGTCTTTGCCGGTTTGTATTTTTTCTGGCTTCTTCCGGTGGTCGTCACGACCTCCTCGGGCACCACCTGGTCTAGATTTCGGGCGCATATCTTTGGCATGAGCTGGAAGTGGAACACGCTGCTCTCGAGCATTCCCTTTGCCTCGACCCTTTGGTTTGCCTTTGCCTCGGCCGGCTCCCCTAGAGCCTTCTTCTTCGGAGCGAAGAGAGACTCGGAAGCGCTGTTTCTCAAGATCAATCGAAATCACGCGACCCGAAACTTCCTGACCCACTTCAACGACCGCGTTTGGATCCTTAACGAATTGGTCTGCGAGTTGCGAAACATGAACAAATCCCTCGCGGCGCATTCCAATGTCAATGAAAGCGCCATGCTCTAGAATTTTCGTAATCTTCCCTGACACAGTGGCGCCGACCTCCAAGGTCTCCAATCGTTTTCCAGCTTGAGCGCCGCGGTGGCCAAAGCGCGGGCGTCTGGAAGATTTCATCAGCCCACGGATGATGTGTGGAATCACTCGTATGGTCCAGCCCCGAGATTTCAAGGTTTCGTCCCATTTCAATCCCTCGAGCTTGGAAGGCGCCTTAAGAAGACTTCTGGCTTCTTCTTCCTTATTGGGGAGGACTTCCCGGAGCGGGGCGTAGTAGATGGGGTGAAGGGGCTTTGCATCGAGCGGTTCATCTCCACCTCGAACCCGTAGGAAGCAGAACGCAGCTTTCCAATCTTCCTCACACAGAGCCAATCGGTTCTGAAAATCCAATAAAGACCGGAAAGGGCTCGTTGAGCGTTCAATCTCAACCACCTTGGCTTCGATGCCAGGGACTAGGCGAAGCTCGTCATGAGTGGCGTTGTTTAAATCTACTCCTCGAGCAACCACGAGGCTTTGCAGGAACACCTCCGTAAAAGTGTCTAACCGGTGAGGATTCACTTCGCCACGGTTTTGAATGAATGCGCGGACAATGTGGGGTGTGTGGTAGGCCGCTGCCCGAGGGTGCTGCCCAAACCGAGCCAACATAAACGCTTGACGCTCATCATGTTGCAAGTGAGATTCTTCAAATCCTCTTGCGACTTCACGCAAAAGGGTTCGAACAACGGCAACGGGAACAAGCAAAGCCCGGACCTTTCCACTCTTACGAATAATATCTAAAGCTTTATTTCCGTAGTTCCGAGTTGGGGAATCGGCTTGGAGGGCCACCGTCTCTGGCCGGTCTTCTCCCAAAAAGTTGGTGATGTTCTCCTCTAACTTTTCTTTATCTTTAGCCGAAAATTGGGTCGCACGTAAAAAATGTCCCTCGTCAGAAATCGCCAACGAAAGCTTCCCATTTCTTTGTGCAAAAATCCCGAGGACCTTCCCTTTTTGGAGGCCTCGATCCAAGGTCATTTCCAGAAGCCCCCATGCATGTTGAAGGGCATAGCTCTCTGCTCGCTTCTTCAATCGGGCTCGCGCCTCTTGAATTAGACGAGGCATTCTTTCTTCATCTACAAATTTCTTAAAAAGCAAAAAGTAGCTGTCTTTTTCTTGCGGGGGGAACCCGCTGGTGCTGAAGGGCTCTAAAAGGGCTTCAGGTGGAAAACAAAAATCTAATTTGAGGGCATGCGCGTGCTCACCACGACGCATTGTCAAATATTGATTTTCAGGTACCTCAACCAATTTTATTTCCTTGCCAGCAAATTGCTGGAATGGTTTTAAGTCGGCCTCTTTCCCCTCTTGCAACTTAACGAGAAGGCTTCCCTCATTCCGGAAAGTTGAGCGGAGATGGAGGGCAAGCGCACTATCCCCTCGCAACTTTTTCAGATATTCCTTTTGTTCGTCCTTTAAAGACTCATCATCTTCACCGCTTGAAGGCTCCACTGAAAGGGCTATATCTTCCAACTCGCCTTCGTCAGCAGCATCCTGAAACCGACTCTTCAGCTCCTGATCTTCCGAATCCCCAAGGGAACGCAGCAAGTTTGCGCGCCTTCGCTCCAAGGAGCCTACTTCTTGTAAATGATCAAGAAGAAGTTCGAATCCGAGTGGATTTGGAAAGGCCCCTGCCAACGCGGGATCGGCAAGTTGGAGCCAGGATGGATGTTGATTTAGGGCGAGTGCGTCGCGAAGGTGGCGGTAAACCGGCACTTTCAGGCCCAGGGACTGGGCAATGCGCTGATCGCCTTGCGGCTTCTGCGTCGAGGACATGATGAGTGATTCTAGCAGTCTCCAGGAAATGCGAAACGGCCTGGTGAGACGTTCCTCGCCAGGCCGCTCAAAACCAAGTAAATTTGGCCTTACTTGGTCATTTCTTCTACCAACTTTTCGGCAACCCAAGCTGGGACTGGACGGTAGTTGTCCGGTTCCATCGAGAACATGCCTCGCCCCTGAGTCATTCCCCGAAGGCGGCTAGCGTAGCTGAACATCTCAGCAATAGGGACAGCACCGCGGACCTCTCGGAGGTCGCCCGTCACTGCAATCTCGTCCACTTCAACGCGGCGGGTATTAAGGTCGCCCACAACGTCCCCAATGTATTCCTCGGGAACCTGAACGGACAACTTCATGTAAGGCTCCAAAATCGTGGTGTTCTCTTTACATGCCTCGCGGAAAGCTAGAGAGCCGGCCATTTGGAAAGCAAGCTCACTGGAGTCCACTTCATGGTATTTTCCATAGTGAAGATGGGCTTTCACATTGACGAAAGGCCAACCGAGACGCCCACCGGTTTGCATAGCACCCACGATGCCGGCTTTGACTGCGGGGATGTACTGGCGAGGAATCACACCACCCTTAATTTCGTCAATGAACTCGAGTCCTTCTTCTTCGGATTCATTATTTGGGACAAATCGGACATTTGCCACACCGTACTGGCCGTGGCCACCACTCTGCTTGACGTGTTTACCTTCGACATCGCGTTCGGTCGAAATGGTCTGACGATAAGCGACCTTTGGCGCACCAACAGAAATGGGCACACCGTGATCCCTATCAATTCGGGTAGTGATAATTTCTAGATGAAGCTCACCCATTCCAGAAATCACAATTTCTTCGGTGTCTGCATCCACCATGGCACGGAAGGAGGGGTCTTCCTTGCAAAGATGTGCCAAAACTGTAGAAAGTTTGTCACGATCCTTCATGGCCTGAGGCTCAAGAGACATAGAAATCACGGCTTCTGGAAAAGTCATTGACTCCAAAACCACCTGGTTGTCATTACAGCAAACGGTGTCACCAGTCGTAGTGTTCTTTAGCCCCACCACGGCACAAATTTCGCCTGCACATGCGGTATCTACCGCTTCGCGCTTATCCGCATGCATGAACATCAGACGACCAACGCGTTCTCTCTTCCGTGTCCTCGGATTGAGAACTTGGTCCCCACGGCTGAGGGTTCCAGAATAAATCCGTACGAATGTCAAATCGCCATTGGGGTCGGCAATGGTCTTAAATGCAAGACCCGAGAAAGGCTCTGCAGAATTAGGGCCACGCACGAGTTCTTTTTCTTCGTCGCGAGGGTCGCAACCCACAACAGCGCCAACCTCAAGTGGGTTTGGGAGATAAGAAGTGATGGCATCCATCAAGAACATAACGCCCTTGTCGTGAAGAGCCGAACCACAGAACACAGGATATGCGTGGCGCTGGAGGACGGCAGAGTGGCAACAGCGAACAATCTCTTCGTTGGAAATTTCTTCTCCTTCCAAAAACTTATCGACGAGCGCGTCATCAACCTCGACCAACTTTTCAATCATTTCGTTCCGGCGAAGTTCAACAATTTCTTTGAACTCCTCAGGGATATCAATCGCTTCCACTTCGGTTCCGGAAGACCCTTCCACAAACTTACGTGCGGTCCGAGTTAGCAAATCAATGATGCCGTAGAATTCTTTTTCGGCACCCATCGGGATTTGCATGCGAACGGCATTAGCTCCTAAGCGGTTAATAATAGACTCATATGCTTTATCAAAATCGGCACCAGTGCGATCCAGCTTATTAATAAAACAAATCCGAGGAACACCATAACGGTCGGCCTGCCGCCAAACGGTCTCGGACTGAGCTTCAACGCCAGCAACTCCGTCGAATACCGCAACAGCACCATCTAACACCCGAAGAGAACGCTCCACTTCAACGGTAAAGTCCACGTGACCTGGTGTGTCAATAATGTTGATTTGGATTCCGTCCCATTCACACTGAGTCGCAGCGGAGGTGATGGTAATTCCTCGAGCCCGCTCATCTTCTTGGTAATCCATGGTGGCGGCACCGTCGTGAACTTCACCAATTTGGTGAGTTCGTCCGGTAATGAACAAAATCCGCTCCGTAACAGTGGTCTTGCCGGCATCAATATGGGCCATGATGCCGATATTCCGGATACCCTTAAGGCGTTTCTCTTCCTTGGGGTCGAGAGCGGTCGATGAAGCAGAGGTCGTAGCAGACATGATGCTTGGAATGCGTAGTAAGTATGGTTCGGTAGCGCTGTTTGTTTGGTGGGGTCTTTAGCCGGCGCCCAAGGCTTTTAAGACCATTCCCCCCTTTGGGGAGCCCAACATTCTACCGTATAAAGCCGCCGGAGGCTACCTTGCTTCCCTCAGACCTCCTAACCCACCCCACTCCATGGCCCTTCGTCGCAAAAAACAGGCCCCAAAACTCACCCTTACGGTTCCGCTGTCCACCAGCAACCTTGGGCCGGGCTTTGATGCTTTTTCTGTTGCTGTCGAGCAGGAAATCAAAATAAGCTGGGAAGCCGCAGAAAAAACCGAGCTAGTTAGAAAGGGAGCCCTTTCTGAATCGGTTCTTTCGGTTGGTGGAGATCCCGTTCTTCGGGGTCTGAAAAGGGCCGCCATTTTGGCCAATAAAAAACTTCCAAAGGGGAAAGTGGTGGTTTCTTCTGCCATCCCCCCTGGCCGAGGCCTTGGCGCAAGTGGAGCCGGTATCGTGGGCGGCCTCCTATTGGGTAATCAAATTTGCAATGGAAATATCAAAACCGAGCTTCTCCACCGCGAAGCCATTCAACTGGAAGGCCATCCCGAAAATGCAACGGGATCTTTTCTTGGGGGCTCGCACTGGTCCGTCCAAGACCCAAGGGGCTATTGGTTTCATACACCATTCCCTCTCCACCGAGATCTCCGTTTCCTCTTTATCCTTCCCCCTTACCCCCTCTCCACGAAACGGGCTAGAGAAGTCCTCCCCTCTTCAGTCAGTTTCCAACGAGCCGCTGCGCAAGCTCGCAGAACTCCTATTTTGCTGGAAGGTCTTCGCACCTTAGATGAGCGCGCAATTCAAACCGGGATTCAGGATGAATTGCATGTTGAGGCTCGCCTTCGCCAACTTACGGGAGCCAAGGGTCTCTTAAAATTTGCAGTTCGCTCTGGAGGAATCGCCGCAACACTTTCAGGTGCCGGTTCCGCTCTCCTTGTGCTCACTCGAACTGGACGCATGTCCGATGTTGAGGCCAGGCTCAAGCGAAGAGTCAAAAGGCTTTGGGGTGAATCAGGCTCCGTTATCCGTAGCCGAGTCCAACCCCAAGCGGCCACTTTTCAATAGGCTTTAATGGCAAGCTTTTTCGGCGCTGCGTTCACAGGCCGACAAATCGAGACCGTCAAGGCGCGCTTGGGCGAGTTGAAGCAAAGCAGGCCGTAACGCAAAGGAACGAACGCCAGATCCAACAAGGAGCTCCAAATTATCCTCATCCAAGACTGTTTCTCCATAAACAGAAAGGGGCTTCCCTAAAGCTCCTGCGAGCTGACAAAGTTTGCGAACCGCACGCAAAACAACTCGGTGAATTCCAGTCAGGCCACGAAGAACTTCCGGGTGAGGGTGGTTCCGGTCAGCGCAAAGAACATACTGCGAAAGGGAGTCGAGTCCGATGGTAATGAAATCAGACTCTGCAAAGACTTCTCGCGCCAAAAGAGCTGAGGATGGGGTTTCAATCACTGCGCCGATTTGAGGAGGAGCTGAGACATCCACGCCAGCGAGCCTTAGTTCTTCTCGAACGGTGTCGAAGGCCTCACGCGTGCGACGCAAATCGGCAGGACCCGTCACAAAAGGAATCGCAACTCGGACCTCGCTACCCTCACTCGCTCTGTAGATGGCCCGCAATTGAAGATTCAACATTTCTGGTCGTGAGAATAAAAGCCGAATACCTCGAAGCCCAAGAGCTGGGTTCGTTTCTCCTTCTGGAAAAACAGAGGGTAAATCCGACGATGAATCTAAGTCTGGGAGCCTGAAAATGGTGGAGTCCGAAGCATTTAGAACTTGCTTGTATAGGGCTGCAAGGGAATTTTCTTTCGGAGCGCCCTGCCGTTGAAAAATGGGAAGTTCAGTTCGGTAGATTCCTGTATCTACAATTCCAATGCGAGCAGCGGTACGGGCTTCGGTTGCACTGGCCACTGCCGCACACAGATGAATATGGGTGCCATCAGCAAGTCGAGGTTGGGATAAGGTTGGAGTATCTTCCTCCAAGGCCCGGTTTTGAGCAGCACCTACAGACTCCGGGGATGGGTCGAGTACGACTTGCCCAGTATTACCGTCCACAAGCAAAGTTTGGCCTTCCGTTAAATTTTCGCGCAGACCTTTCACCCCAATCACAGCAGGAATGCCGGCGGCACGCGTCAAAATTGCACCGTGGTTTGTCGTGGAACCCGATTCCGCTGCAATCGCAGCAATGCCATGCTCAAGCGCTTCGGTTAAGTCAGAAAGGGATAATTCTTTCACAACCAAAATACCATCTTTCAAGTTAGACCGATTAGCTGCAGTTTGGCCAGAACTCGCGCCTCGACTGCAATGCCGAAGAATCCTCAAAGCAACATCTCGCATGTCGCTCATTTTGTTCCGGAGACTTTCCGTTTGCACCACCTCAAAGAGGCGCTCATAGACATGAAAAACATCTTTAACCGAATTTTCCAAAGTCATGCGCTGTTCACGAATCCTATCTTTGACATCGGCCTCAATGACCGGATCTTCAAGCAAATGAAGGTGAGTGTCGAAGACAGCTCTTTGCTCAGGTGTGAAGTGATCGGCTAGGGATTCTCGTTGACGAACAAGAGAAACACGAGCCGCCCTTGCTACCGAATCCAAGCGCCCCAATTCCTGTTCGACCTCTTCATCCGTAAGCCGATGCTCCTCGATTTCTCCAAGGCCAGCAAAACTCAAGAAGGCGGGACCGCAAGCTACACCCGGACTTGCCGATTGGCCTGAGAAGACGGATTGGCCTAAGTGCGTGTCAGCGGTCCGAGTCATGCCTAAATTCTACGATTCTTGCCCAAGAATGTCGCCTTAGCTTGCGCAACGGGCGAGAACCTCATGAACCAGCTTCTCAATCCCAGCATCCACCTCGGCAATTCCAGGCCCAAGGATGTAGGCAGGAGTTGTGATGAGGTTGTGGACTTCATCAATGACGATTTCATCGACCTTGCACTCCACCATCTGTGCGCCAGCGGCTCCAGCCTCCAAAGCAGGGCCGTCCAATCCTCCCAAGGTCAGGCGTGGAGATTCCCTGCCTAGAACGAGTGCCAAAATGGCTGGGGCAATACAAATCCCGCCAATCGGCTTTCCCTGAGAATGCATCTGAAGAATCAAATGAGCAAGATCGGGTAAAACTTCGCCATTGCCCCCTTGCCGAGCAAAGTCACAGAGGTTCAATGCGGCGCCGCTGCCGCCGGGAAGGATTAGAGCATCGATATCTTGAGCCTTAGCGCTGGCTAGAGGTTGAACATCACCACGAGCAATTCGGGCAGCCTCCTCCAACATATTCCTAGGAGCATCCGGCATGGCCTTGCCTTCAAAGTGCTCACAGGTTGCCCACTGTTTGTGGTCAGGCGCGAAACATCTAGCTTTTGCGCCACTGCGTTTCAAATGCAATAGGGTCAGGGTGGATTCGTGAATCTCAGAGCCATCGAATCGACCCGCTCCACAAAGAATGACGCCTACTTCTGCCATAGAAAAATTCTAACAAAGGCAGCCGCAAAGTGGAGCCAGAGACGAGATTTGAACTCGTGACCGCCGCTTTACGAAAGCGGTGCTCTACCCCTGAGCTACTCTGGCCTATTTTTCTGCCGAGAAAGTGTAGCGTCGTCGGGTAGAAACTACTTTGGGGAGACCTTAACGCTTTTGTGGGGAGCCTTACCTCGGCCTAGAAGCATTGCACAGGCCTGAGCAAGATCACCGCCAGCCTTCATGGCAAACTGCAGGGTATTCAGGTCATCTGAAGTCATTTTTACACTACTAGGGGGTGCGCTCGCCATAATCCGCTCAACGGAGCGAGCAGCAGCAGCTCTTCGCGCATTAGACTTTCCATCATCGCCAACAACAGACATCAAGTCTTCTTTCGTTTCCGAAGCAGACCCCCAGTAACCCAAAGCATTGATGATGGGAATTGCGACGTTGTCGTCCGTTCGCCCCAAGAGTACAACAAAATCACTAAGGTCAACTTCGGCAAGTCTGGACTCTCGGCTGGCCATGCCTGCCAAGGCCTCAGCGGCTCTTGCTGCGGTTCGGCGGTAGCCCGTTCGCTCTACATCCAAAGAGCCCCATGAGGCGGCAACCATGCTTCCAGTCACATTTTCTTCCACATTTGCATCGTCGATATCGCCCGTAGCGGAACCATTCGCCTGCACAAAAATGGGGACATCCGCGTACTTGCCAATGGCGCGAATTCTCCTCACTAATTGGCGAGCGTAAGTGTCCGGAAGAGGATCTTGAATGACAAAGGCGTCAATGTTGAGACCGCTGTATAGGTTGGTGAAGCCCGAATTCGCATCCAAAGCCACCAGAGTTGTGCACTCATTAGAGTCCAATTCAGCCGAAAGGCCCTCAGAAAAATCTGGATTCGTACTGAAAATCTGAACTGTCCGCAGTCCTCGAAGGCTGGATGCCCGCAATAAAGAAGTCAGCAAACCAGGGGAGTTCACATCGCCGGCATTCGCAAGAGAAATCGCAGCGGAAAAGCGGAGCGTGGGAACTGAGTTAGAAAGAGCATTTCGAACTTCTATAGCATGAATAGCCGCTGGGCTATCCAACATTTCAATCAGAACGCTAGCAATTGGCACATCGTTGGAAGATTTTAAGGATGCACCCAAGGCGAGATTCAAGGCTACACTACTTAGGCTAAGGCCTGCATTGAATTGTTCCGCTGCGCGGTTGTCCTCGCCAACGGCGCGGAGAAGCGCGACCTCAGCGGCGTAAACCAAAGCCATACCCTTTGAGGCCTGTTCTTGAACAGTTGAGGGTTCGCGGAGGTGATTGGCGGCGGCATAACATTCTTTTGCAAGCTCCAAAGGAACGAGGCCAGCTTCCAACTCATCGTAGTACAAGCTCGTGGAGCCATCGAGGACCCAACGAACACCATGGTTTTCAGTTTCCATGAGACCGTTCTGCATGTCGTAGCTGTAATAGGCATCCCCCTGCCGAATGTAGGCTTCGCCAACATTCGTCGAGACATATCCGGCGCAAAGGGCGTTAATGGCCGCATCTTCGTCATATCGCGCCATTTCTGCGAGGCGAGCGGTTGCACGTGCATCACCCATTTCAATAAGAACCTGCGCAACCGCCAAGCGAACTTTAGAGTTCGGGGAAGAAGAGGCGGCAAGCAAAGGAGGTAGTGCATCGGACCCCAAACGCGAAAGCGCATAAATCGCTGCGTATCGGGTGGCATCATTCGAGTTCAACGAAGCAACAAGGGGCGGAACGGCAAAGGGACCGAAGGTCATTCCAAGTTTCCAAATGGACTTTCCTCTTTCCGCATAAGTGCCTTCAAGACACTTTGAAGCAAGCGCTTCTGCTGCATCCTTATCCCGAACAGCATCTCTCTTCATCGAGCGAGACGCTTCCAAAATGGTCATGGCAAAAGCCTTGAATTCAGCCCGATACTCCTCATTCTCGGACATCATCATTTGGACTAGCGAATCCTGACTCATGTTCATAAACCGAATGGCTTCGGAACTAGAGGGGTCGGCCTTCACGACATTGCGAAAATGCTCAATTGCCTGGTCAAAGGCTTGACCACGGTAGGCCTCGAGGCCTGCAGAGAATTCCGAATCCGCGTCAGACTGGCCAACGATGGAGGTGGAAGGAAGAAGGATGAAAGCAGCCAGGAGAAGGCTGCGAACCGCTTGCCGGTGATTCATTCGTTTACCCGTCTTAAGACCTGGGTCGGGGGGGGAAAGATGTGCGCAGGATTGCACCCAGGAGACTAGTCCGTGGGCTTGGGGAGGCAACATGATAGGAGCGGCAAAAGGTGGGTCAAGAATTGGGTCCAGGAACCCATCTTCCAAGCGCAGTAGAGCGGCTAGATCCCGTTGTTCCGGGCCAAGCAGAAACTTCTCGCAAAAGGAAGGCGTCGGCAAGGAGAGCAAAGGCCGAAGCCTCCCGAGAATCCGGATTCCAGCCCAAGTCTGAAAATGCCTGGAGAGAAGCATCTGAAGGGATGCGCGCTTCTAACGCCTTTATTAAACATGGGTTATGCGCGCCGCCGCCCGCCAGGAAAATGGGCCCCCCGCCCCATTTGGCCATATCTAGGCTCTGGACAACCGACCAAGCAGCCAATTCAGAAGCGGTCGCAAGGAGATCTTCAAGCTTGGCCTCAGGGGCCAACCTCCTCATTTTTTTGGCAAAAGATGCCCCAAATCGCTCCAAACCCGTGCTCCTGGGTAGTGAACGCCCAAAAAAAGAATCTTTTTTTAGCTGCTCAAAAAGTTCCACCAAAAGACTCCCCTGGAGCCCCAAGCGGCCGTCTTGATCGAAGCAATCGCCGGTTTCGGCCCGGCAAAGGGCGTCCAAAGGTCCGTTTGCGGGCCCCGTATCCCAAGCACGAGGCGGGGAATTTCCCTCCAAAAGAGTGATATTCCCTAAGCCGCCCCAATTCAAGATTGCCAGCCTCGGCGCATGCTGTCGATGTAAAACCCAATCCCCGTAGGGAGAAATGGGCGCCCCCTCTCCCCCCGCAGCAAGGTCGCTCCATCGAAAATCCCCAACCACCGCAACCCCAGCTCGCTCTGCGATGACTGAAAGATCCCCTAACTGAAGAGTTCCTCGACAATCCCCATCATGGTGATAAACGGTTTGGCCGTGGGACCCAATTGCCGTGAGCTCTTCAGGCTCCACGCCTTTTGCTTTCAAGAAGGCGAGTGCTTGCTTTCCCATCCAATCCCCTAACTGAAGGTGCGCCTGAGCAATTTTGCCAACATTCCATGTGCCAGCCTGAAGAATATCTGCTTGAATTTCGGAAGAGTAAGGCGTAAAGCCATCCGCAATCAACGCGGCGGACTTTTCAAGTCCCTCGCCTTCAACGGCAAGGAGTGCAAAATCCAACCCATCGGCCGAGGTCCCAGACCCCATGCCGAGGAGCAATCGCTTCGACACAACTACTCAGTAGGGATTCTCAATACCCAACCAACTTGCAAGCTGGTGTCAGAATCCGGAAGCAAGTCATTCGCCTTAACGAGAGCGTTGATGCCGCCATCAACGCGGTACCGCCGAACAATGCGCCAAAGGCTGTCGCCTACGGCCACTGTATGTTCCAAAACTCCAATGGAACTTGGTGCTTGGGTTGCTGGAGGGTTTTTCGCAGGTCGAAGTTTGGGCAGATTGATTTCTTGGCCAATCTGAAGCTGCGTGGGTTCAAGCCCCTCGTTCAAAACAAGAATCTCATGGACTAAGGTGGAGGAACCCAATTCGCGCTGAGCGATTTGCCCCAAAGTATCCCCTTTCTTCACAGTGTATGTTGTGCGCCAATCTGGGAGGCTTTCAGTCGAAATGCCGGAGTTCGCGCCAAACGCCAAGACACTTGCTTGAGGCTTTTCTGGGACAGGGGTGGCCTCCTGATTAGATTCCACCTCCGTTGGAAGGACGGAAGGATCCTCAGGTTGGAGCTCCGCATCATCTACGGGCACGGGAGGCACAGAGCGCTCCTTGTTTTCACGTTGAACATCGGGCGCCGGTTTTTCGTCGACAGGGGACTCAATAATTAAAGTACGTTCTGTCTCGGAATCCCCAGGATCGCTCCACTCACTGATGGACGGCGGTTCTTGGCGTTGATCCACACCTCGGTAAACAACGACGGACAGAAGGATTCCTACGAGGGCTAAAGCCCCTGCGATGATTTGTTTTTCTAGACGACCCATTCAATTCCCCTTTGGCTGATGTCCACAATATATTGTGCGAGGCACCAAATTCCAACACCTTTCTTGTACCACAATATATTGTCCCCAAAAGACTTGGGTCCACTACTACTCTCAAAGCTTTTCCCCCAACTCCTCCAAACGGCGGCGAGCAGCGGCAACTTCCCCTCGGTCCGTGTGAGGAGAGACGAACCACATTTTTCTCCAAAACTTTCCCCGAATCAGTCGTTTTGCCTCAGCTGCGGTCAAAAGTTCTGGGGAAAAGCGGGCGAGCCATTTGACCACGGCGTTTTCATCTACAGAAGCAAAGACCTTACTCAAAAAAAGCTTCCCCAAGATTCCGGGTACCCATGCAGCACCAAAATCCACGCAAGAAAGCTGTCCGCTCTCGCTAAGAAGCAGATTTTGGGATTGGCGCAAATCTAAATGGAAAACTCCCCGTTCATGTATTGCCGAAACGAGGTTGCGGAGTTGGC